>F157b_European_Toad__coassemble_7_pt1 | contig 37270 bp, 52 predicted proteins | sample F157b_European_Toad__metabat2_low_PE_001 | metagenome-assembled genome bin F157b_European_Toad
TACTTAGAGTCAATACTTTTTCTAAAAGTTTTTTTATTTTTTATCATATACATACTTAAAACTATTGAAATCACTTTATTTTTCTAGATTAAAGAAAAAAATAATTTATGATAAAACCATAAATTATTTTTTTCTTTAATCTTCAATTATGTACATAAGTTCCAAAATATTTTTGAATACCTACATATATAGCCCAAGCTACTTTCTCTTGATATTTTTCATCATTTAATAACTTTAGTTCTTTTGGATTAGATAAAAAACCACATTCTATTAATACAGAAGGAATATTATTATCTTTTAATAAATATATATCATCACTTGGTTTAACTTCCCTTCTATTAGTATTATCGACAACTCGTTTTAACTCATCTTGAATAAACTTAGATAATAATTTGCTATCATCTTTTCCTTTGGGGTAAAATGTTTGAGCTCCATAATATTTACTTTGTTGAAATTTATTCAAATGAACTGAAATAAAAGCATCTACTCCCGATTCTTTAATCATTTTCTTTCTATTTTTAAGATTTTCATTGTATTTTTGCCTAGTTGTCTTTCCTGGTATATCTTCATATAAACTAACATCATCTTCTCTTGTTAATAAAACCAAACATCCGCTAGATTCTAATAATTCTCTCAATTTTAATGTTATTTGTAAATTTATATCTTTTTCTTCAACTTTCTCATCATCACTCAAAGCACCCGGATCTATTCCTCCGTGTCCTGCATCCAACAAAATAACTTTATTAGTTACAGGCATATAGGTCATTACATCCCGTGAGTTTTTTCTAACTTCAAATATAAATATAGCTAAAAAACATAAAAAAACCCCTAACAATCCTACATATTTAATTCGCTTCATATAATATCACCCCAATATATTATATAAAAAAAGACTTTGGAATATTCCAAAGTCTTTGTATAAACATATATAATTATCTCTTTGAGAATTGTGGAGCTCTTCTTGCTGCCTTTAATCCGTATTTCTTTCTTTCCTTCATTCTAGCATCTCTAGTTAAGAATCCTTCTTTCTTTAAAGTTGGTCTTAACTCAGCATCTACTGTTAATAAAGCTCTAGATATACCATGTCTTATAGCTCCAGCTTGTCCAGTGAATCCTCCACCTTCAACTTTTACTATAACATCATATTTATTCTCAGTTCCTGTTAAAACTAATGGTTGCTTAACATCTCTTATTAAAGTTTCGTAGTTGAAGTATTCTTCAACCTTTCTTCCATTTACTATTATATTTCCTTCACCTGCAACTAATCTTACTCTTGCTACAGAATGCTTTCTTCTTCCTGTTCCATAGTATTGAACGTTAGCCATGATTAACTCCTCCTTTCACCCGTTATGATTATTTAAAGTTTAAAACTTCTGGATTTTGAGCTTCGTGTCCGTGTTCTGGTCCAGCAAATACTCTTAATCTAGTCATCATTTTGCTTCTTAATTTGTTCTTACATAACATACCACTTACAGCATGCATAACAACCTCTTCAGGTTTCTTTTCCATCATTTCTCTATAAGTTATTTCTTTTAACCCACCTACATATCCAGTGTGGTATCTGTACATTTTTTGATCTAATTTCTTTCCTGTTAAAACTACTTTATCAGCATTAACAACAACAACGAAATCTCCACCATCAACGTGAGGAGTGAAAGTTGGTTTATGCTTTCCTCTTAATATTGTAGCTATTTCTGTAGCCATACGACCTAATGTTTTTCCTTCAGCATCAACTACGTACCATTTTCTTTGTACGTCAGCTGGCTTAGCTATATAACTTTTCATTACAAGTCCCTCCTTATCTTATTTCCATATGATATTTTACCGTCTATGTCAAGCCCGGGGCAAGTGGACTTATTAACACACTCTTGTATATTTTAATACATGCACCCTAGTGTGTCAAGCTAATAATCAACTTTTTTAAGAAATAATCCATGTGCTGGAGCCGTATGACCAGCCATAGATCTTACCCCAGATTCTATTATAGTAGACATACTTGTATCAATTCTTCCTCTTCCTATATCAACTAAAGTTCCAACTATAATCCTTACCATATTATATAAAAATCCATTACCTTCAATTTCAACTATAATCATATCTTCTTGTTGTGAAATGTCAATATCATAAATAGTTCTTATAGTATCTTTAACACTAGATCCCGAACTCATAAATCCTTTAAAATCATGTGTTCCTATTAAATACTTAGCTTCTTTTTTTATCTTATCTAAATCCAAATCATATTTTACAAAATACGAAGTATCACTATAAATAGGATTTCTATATTCACTATTACAAATTATGTATCTATACCTCTTGCCTTTAGCACAATATCTCGCATGAAATTCTTCATTTACTTCCTCTGCTTTTATTATAGATATATCCTTAGGAAGCTTAGAATTTAAAGCATTAGGTATATTTTCTATTGGAATATTAGTATTTGTATTAAAATTTGCAACTTGTCCCAAAGCATGAACCCCAGCATCTGTTCTTCCTGACCCAATTATTTTAACATTTTCATTCGTTATTTCTTTTATAGCTTGTTCAATATTACCTTGTATTCCCAAAGAATCATTTTGTTTTTGCCATCCACAATATCTTTTTCCATTATATTGAACTGTTAATTTAATATTTCTCATCTTTTACCTCTTTTATAAAAATCTTAATAAGACTATAACAAGTAAGTATAATACTTGCATTCCATAAGCTACATAATCATATTTAGTCAAAACAGATTCTTTCATTTTAGTCCTATTATCTCCACCTCTATAACATCTAGCTTCCATAGCCATTGCAAGTTCATCTGCTCTTCTGAATGCACTTATAAATAATGGTATTAATAATGGAACAAGATTTTTCGCTCTATTAATAATATTTTTACTTTCAAAGTCAGCTCCCCTAGACATTTGAGCTTTCATTATCTTATCTGTCTCATCCAATAATGTAGGAATAAACCTTAAAGCTATAGTCATCATCATAGCTAATTCATGAACTGGAAACCCAACCTTTTTCAAAGGCATTAAAAGCCTTTCAATTCCATCAGTAAGTTCTATAGGTGAAGTTGTTAATGTTAGCAATGATGTTCCTAAAACCAAAAATATAAGTCTTAAAGCCATAAATATAGCCTGATTTATACCTTGTTTTGTGATATTTATAAATCCAAAAGACCAAATAATATCTCCAGGTATAAAAAATGTATTAATTACAAAAGTAAATAATATAATCCATTTTAATGGTTTTAATCCCTTTAATATAAATTTACATGGAATCTTAGATAATGTTGTAATAACAATTAAACTTCCTACCACTATTAAATATGGCCAAAATTTATTTATTATAAACAATGATATCATAAATACAAAGGTAGCTACAAGTTTAACCCTTGCATCTAATTTATGAACAACCGAAGTGGTAGGATAATATTGACCTATAGTTATATCCTTTAACATTTTTCCTTACCTTTCACAGCCTTAATTATTTCATTTTTAATCTCTTCTATTGTAATAGCATCTTCATTTATGTTAAAACCTCTATCGCGTAATTTAATAGATAATTCTAATACTTGAGGAATGTCTAATCCAATTTCTTTAAGCCTTTTAGCTTTTTCTTTAAATACTTGTCTTGTTGGACCTATAAATTCAACCTTACCTGCATTCATAACTATTATAGTATTAACTAATTTAGCCATATCATCCATACTATGAGAAGATAATATTATTGTCATATTTTTATTTTTATGAAGATCTTTTATTAAGTTAAAAATCTCATCTCTTCCCTTAGGGTCTAATCCTGCTGTAGGTTCATCTAATATTAATACTTCGGGATTCATAGCTATAACTCCTGCTATAGCAACCCTCCTCTTTTGACCTCCCGATAATTCAAATGGTGATTTATCTTTAAATTCATCATATTCCAGTCCAACAGCTTTCATAGATACTTTTACCCTGCTTGTCACTTCAGACTCTTCTAGCCCTAAATTAAGCGGCCCAAAAGCTATATCCTTTTCTACAGTTTCTTCAAATAATTGATATTCAGGATATTGAAATACAAGGCCGACCTTTTTCCTTAATTCAGTTAAATTTATGTTTTTATCTGTTATATCAAAATCATTAACTACAATTCTCCCACGTGTAGCCTTAAGTATTCCATTTAAATGTTGAATTAAAGTAGATTTTCCTGAACCAGTATGTCCTATCAATCCAACAAAATCTCCACTTTTAATCTCTATATTTATATCATCTAAAGCAATACTTTCAAATGGCATTCCTTCGTTATATATATGAGTTAAGTTTTCTATTTTAATTGACATAGTTTCACCACCATCTCATCTACAGTTAATATATCTGCATCAATCTCAATTCCCGCTTCATTTAACTCCTTACTAAGTTCTGTCATATACGGGACATCTAGCCCTATATTTTTTAACTTATTTACATTAGAAAAAACTTCTTTAGGAGTCCCTTCTAAAACTTTTCTTCCTTTTTCCATCACAATAACTCTATCTGCATCAACAGCCTCTTCCATAAAGTGAGTTATATGTATAACACTTATATTTTCATCTTTATTTAATCTTTTCATGGTATTCATAACTTCTTTTCTTCCAGATGGGTCCAACATAGCTGTTGCTTCATCAAAAATAATACACTTTGGTTTCATTGCTATAATACCAGCTATAGCAACTCTTTGTTTTTGTCCTCCCGATAATAAGTGAGGTTGTCTATCTTTTAATTTATACATATCTACACTTTCAAGAGCCTCTTTTACCCTTTTTTTTATTTCTATTGGACTCATTCCTAAATTCTCAGGTCCAAATGCAACATCTTCTTCTACTATAGTTGCTACAATTTGATTATCTGGATTTTGAAATACCATCCCAGCAGTTTGCCTAATATCCCATAAATTTTCTTCATCCTTAGTATTAAGTCCATTTATATAAATATCGCCACTAGTTGGTGTAAGAATTGCATTTAGATTTTTAGATAGAGTTGATTTTCCTGATCCATTGTGTCCTATAACTACAACAAATTCTCCCTGCTTAACATTTAAACTTAAGTTATCTATAGCTTTAAAGCTATTTTCTTCTGTTGTATATTCAAATGAAATATTTTCAACACTTACTAGATTATTATCTTTCATTTAACTTTCTCCTTTTTTAGTAGTGCTTTTAAATTATAATTTCTATTGTATTATATCACAATTTAAATCTAATTTTATATAAAATAACTACAATGCAATTTTCAAGTACTTATGTATAAATTTATTAAAATAAAAAAAGGATTAGGTATAACCTAATCCTTTAATATACTAAACTAATTCTATTAGAGCCATTTCAGCAGCGTCGCCTCTTCTTGGTCCTATTTTTATTATTCTAGTATATCCACCGTTTCTCTCTGCGTATTTTGGAGCTATTTCAGTGAATAAATTGTTTACTACTGTTTCATCTAAAACATAAGCTAAAACTTGTCTTCTAGCGTGAAGATCCCCTCTCTTAGCAAGAGTTATCATCTTTTCTGCCATTCTACGAGTTTCTTTTGCTCTAGTAACTGTAGTTTCTATTTTTCCATTTCTTAGTAAGTCTGTTACTAAGTTTCTTAACATAAGATTTCTGTGAGCAGTTACACGTCCTAATTTACGGTACTTAGCCATGCTTATCCCTCCTTTGCGCTTACTCTTCGCTTGGTTTAAGATTTAATCCAAGTTCTTCTAACTTTTGGATAACTTCTTCTAATGACTTTTTACCTAAGTTTCTAACCTTCATCATATCTTCTTCAGATCTATTTGCTAGTTCTTCAACTGTGTTTATTCCCGCTCTCTTTAAACAGTTGTAAGATCTAACTGATAAGTCAAGTTCTTCGATAGTCATCTCTAAAACTTTTTCTTTTTGATCTTCTTCTTTTTCTACCATTATTTCAACATTGCTTACATGCTCTGTTAAATCAATGAATAGATTTAGATGTTCAACTAGAACCTTAGCTGCAAGTGATATTCCTTCTTGAGGATTTATACTTCCATTAGTCCAAACTTCAAGTATTAATTTATCGTAATCTGATTTTTGACCAACTCTAGTATTTTCTACATGGTAGCTAACTTTTTCAACAGGAGTATATATTGAATCTACAGGAAGAACTCCTATAGGCATATGCTCTGTTTTATTGTCTTCAGAAGATACATAACCTCTTCCTTTGTTAACAGATATTTCCATGTTAAGCTTAGCATTTTCATCTAGCGTAGCTATATGTAAATCTTTGCTTACTATTTCAACATCTGGAGGACATATTATGTCAGCTCCTGTTACTGTGCATGGTCCTTGTGCTTCTATTTTAAGTGTTCTATTTCCTTCACCATCTATAGTAGCTGATAATTCTTTTAATGCTAATATTATTTCAGTAACATCTTCTTTTACTCCAGGCACTGTTGAGAATTCATGAAGAACTCCATCTATTCTTATAGAATTAACAGCAACTCCTGGTAAAGATGATAATAATATTCTTCTTAATGCATTACCTATAGTTATTCCATATCCTCTTTCTAAAGGATCTATAACGAATTTACCATATCTATGATCTTCGCTAATTTCAATTATATCTACTCTTGGTTTTTCTATTTCTATCATGGACAAAACCCTCCTTAAAATTTATTAATCCACTGAGGGTAAACAAAATCTTAAAATATTTTGTATAACTATACTTATTACTTAGAGTAAAGCTCTATTATTAAGTGTTCAGCTATTTCAAGATCTATATCTTCTCTTCCTGGATTAGCAACAACAGAAGCTGTCATGTTCTCTAAGCTAGCATCTAACCATTTAGGTGCTATTCTTGAACTATTTTCAACTAACCCTTTGAATTTTGCAGAAGATTTAGATGTTTCTTTAACAGCTATAACATCTCCAGTTGTTACTGTTAAAGAAGGTATATCTACCTTATGTCCGTTTAAAGTAAAGTGACCGTGTCTTACTAATTGTCTAGCTTCTTTTCTAGAAGATGCTAATCCCATTCTGTAAACTACGTTGTCTAATCTTCTTTCTAATAAGCTTAATAAGTTTTCCCCTGCTATACCAGGCATTTTTTCAGCACGCTCGTATAAGTTTCTGAATTGAGTTTCTAAAACTCCGTATATTCTCTTAACCTTTTGTTTTTCTCTTAATTGTAATCCATAGTTAGAAACTTTCTTTCTTCCTTGTCCATGTTGTCCTGGAGCATAGTTTCTTTTAACTATAGCACATTTGTCAGTATAACATCTGTCACCTTTAAGGAATAATTTCATTCCTTCTCTACGACATTGTCTACATGATGCACCTGTATATCTTGCCATTAATTACACCTCCTAAATTACACTCTTCTTCTTTTTGGTGGTCTACATCCGTTGTGTGGTATTGGAGTAACATCTTTTATCATTGTTACTTCTAATCCAGTTGCTTGTAAAGCTCTTATAGCAGCTTCTCTACCAGAACCTGGTCCTTTTACGAATACTTCTACAGTTTTTAATCCGTGTTCCATAGCAGCTTTAGCAGCTGTTTCAGCAGCCATTTGAGATGCAAATGGAGTCGCTTTTCTTGATCCTTTGAATCCTAATTGTCCAGAACTTGCCCAAGATAATGCATTACCATGAACGTCTGTTAAAGTTATTATTGTATTGTTAAAAGTTGATTGTATATGAGCATGTCCACGTTCTATGTTTTTACGCTCTCTTCTTCTAACACGTGTAACTTTCTTTTTTGGTTTAGCCATTATTCTTCCCTCCTCTTCTAATTCTAACTATTACTTCTTCTTCTTACGAGATACAGTCTTTCTAGGACCTTTTCTAGTTCTAGCGTTAGTCTTAGTCTTTTGACCTCTTAGAGGAAGACCTTTAGCATGTCTCATACCTCTGTAACATTTTATATCTCTTAATCTCTTTATGTTTAAAGCTATTTCTCTTCTTAAATCTCCCTCAACTAAGAAATCATTATCTATTATCTTTCTTAAGTCATTAACTTGATCTTCAGATAAATCTTTGATTCTTACGTTAGGATCTATGTCAGCTTTAGCTAATATTTCGTTAGCAGTCGCCTTACCTATACCGTAGATATATGTTAAGCCTATTTCTGCTCTTTTTTCTCTAGGTAAATCTACCCCAGCTATTCTTGCCATACTTTGCACCTCCTACAACTTAACTTTTTAACTTTTTTCATGATTAATTTTTTAAATAATAAATTAATTCCGGTTCATGTTTATATAAAATCCAAAAAAAGTTTTGTTAATTATCACAATATAATATTATACTATAATATTTAACAAAATGCTAGCACAATTTATTAACCTTGCTTTTGCTTGTGCTTAGGATTTTCGCATATAACCATTACTCTACCTTTTCTCTTTATTACTTTACATTTTTCACATATTGGTTTTACTGATGGTCTTACTTTCATTATTAATACCTCCTTAGACTAGCATTGATAGTCTACTTCTTACGCCAAGTAATTCTTCCTCTTGTAAGGTCATATGGAGAAAGTTCAACATTAACTTTATCTCCTTCAAGAATCCTTATAAAGTTCATTCTTAGCTTTCCAGAAATGTGACATAAAACTTCATGCCCGTTTTCTAGTTTAACCTTGAACATGGCATTAGGTAAAGCTTCTGATACTGTACCTTCTATTTCTATTACATCTTTTTTGGCCATTAACTAACCAAACCTCCATTCAATAAGCTAAACATTGTTTAACTTTCCAAGTTCAGCTCTTATAAAAGCATTTGTGATAGACTCATTTAATTCTATCTTATTTTTAACCTCACAGTTAATAATACCATACTTTTGTAAGTGCTTCACTTTTTTTAGTTTAGGTTTTTCAAGTTTTCTTTTTTTACCGTCTGATATATATACAGATTTTTCGTTAACTATTTTTATTATAAAAAATAGTCTCCCTGAATCTCTACCAGAGATATTTTTGACAACTTGACCTATACTTAAATCATTAGATAGCATAATTTTCACCTACTTTTTGACTATAACTTAGTTAATATCAAAGGTTCATCTTCAGTAATAGCTATCGTATGCTCATAATGAGCTGATTTTTTAGAATCAATTGTTACTATTGTCCAACCATCACCTAACATTTTAACATAGTGTGTACCATAGTTAACCATAGGCTCTATAGCAAGAACCATTCCTTCTTTAAGTTTAGGTCCTCTTCCTGGTCGTCCGTAGTTAGGAATTTGAGGGTCTTCATGTAATTGTCTTCCAACTCCATGTCCTACTAAATCTCTAACTATAGAAAATTCATTCTTTTCTACATGTGTTTGTATTGCGTGCGAAATGTCAGAAAGTCTATGTCCTAGTTTAGCAAACTTTAATCCTTCATAGAAGCTTTCTTTTGTTACTTCTATTAATTTCCTATCTTCTTCAGATATTATACCTACAGCATGTGTTTTAGCTGAATCAGCATGATATCCTTTAAAATAAGCACCTATATCAATGCTTATAATATCACCATCTTCTAAGACTCTTGATCCAGGTATTCCATGTACAACTTCTTCATTTATAGAAGCGCATATAGACCCTTTAAATCCATGATATCCCTTAAAAGATGGTATAGCATTATATTTTCTAATATGATTTTCAGCTATTTTATCTAACTCTAAAGTAGATATTCCCGGTTTAATAGCTTCTTTTAAAATCTCATGTGTTTCAGCAACGATTTTACCTGATTCTCTCATAAGTTCAATCTCTTGCTTAGATTTTAAAATAATCATTATTTTTCACTTCCTAGAGCCTCAATTATATCAGTAAATACTTTTTCTATAGATTGAGTTCCATTTATGTTAGCTATTATACCTTCTTCTGAATAGTAACTAACTAAAGGCTTTGTTTCATCTAAATAAACTTGTATTCTCTTTGATACAGTTTCTTCATTATCATCAGCTCTTTGGTAAAGCTCTCCTCCACATACATCGCATATGCCATCTACTTTTGAAGGATTAAACTCAACATGATAAGTAGCTCCACAAGATTTGCAGATTCTTCTACCTACCGCTCTACCAACTAATATATCTTTATCAACTTCAATATTAACTACTTTGTCTAAAGATATACCAACTTCTTTTAGATATTTATCTAAATGTTGAGCTTGAGCTACATTTCTTGGAAATCCGTCTAACATAAATCCTTTTTCACAGTCAGGTTGAGATATTCTATCAGTTACTAACCCTACTGTTAATTCATCTGGAACTAAAAGTCCTTGATCTATATATCCTTTAGCTTTCTTTCCAAGCTCTGTACCTTCTTTTATATTCTTTCTGAATATATCTCCAGTTGATATATGAGGTATATTGTATTTTTCTACTATTCCTGCTGCTTGAGTACCCTTACCAGCACCAGGAGGTCCAAGTAATATTATTCTCATATGATCATCTCCATTTATTTTAAAAAGCCTTGATAGCTTCTCATTACTAAATTTGATTCTAACTGTCTCTTAAGCTCTAATGCAACCCCTACAACTATAAGTAAAGATGTTCCAGCTAAACTTAAATGTACGCCAGTAAACTTACCAATTATAGATGGTATTATAGCTATAACAGCTAAAAATAATGCTCCTGCTAAAGTTAATCTAGATAATATTCTATTTAAATATTCCATAGTTGGGTTTCCAGGTCTTATCCCTGGTATAAATCCACCACTATTTTTCATATTCTTAGTTATATCTTCAGTATTAAATGATACTGTAGTATAAAAATAAGAAAAGAATATTATTAGTAAAACTTCCATAGCTAAATAAATCCAAAATCCTGGTTCTCCTGTTGGAGATAAATATTTAGTTACAAATGCTTGAGCATCTTGCCCCATAAATATAGCTATTGTTTGAGGGAATGCTAATAATGAACTAGCAAATATAACAGGAATAACTCCTGATTGATTTACTTTCATAGGTATATGAGAATTTTGACCCCCATATGTCTTTCTTCCAACAACTCTTTTAGCATATTGTACAGGTATTTTTCTTGTAGCTTCTTGAATATATGTAACCGCAGCTACAGTAAGAAGCGATACTATTAACATAACTATTAATACCCATAATCCAACACTTCCGCTTGTGTATTGAGCTATAGATTGAGTTACGTCTTTAGGAATTCTTGATATAATTCCTATAAATATTATTACAGAGCTTCCATTTCCTAATCCCTTTTCAGTAATCTTATCTCCCATCCACATTAAAAGCATACTAGCAGAAATTAATGTGATTATAACAGTAACTATAAAAAATACACTATCTGTTTGTAATGCACGCCTAACTATTCCTAATGTAATACCTATAGCTTGAATTATCGCTAATCCTAATGCAGTGTACTTAGTGTATTTGTTTATCTTCTTTTTACCTTCTTCTCCTGACTTTTGAAGTTCTTCAAGAGTCGGGAATCCAATAGTTAAAAGTTGAATAATTATAGATGCTGTTATATAAGGACTGATTCCTAATGCAAATAAGGTAAAGTTACTAAAAGCTCCTCCTGTAAACATATTATATAGGGAAAGAAGACCGTTTCCGTCAACCATTCCCTTTATAATATCTCTATTAACTCCAGGAACAGGAATTGTACATCCTATCCTAAAGATAACAATCATCATCAAAGTATATAAAATTTTTCTTCTTACATCTTTTATTTTCCAAGCTTGTTTTAAGTTTGACAGCACGTTAAACTCACCCCTGCCTTATGGCCAAGAGTTAGCAGATTAGATTAAACTAATTCTGCTTTTCCTCCAGCTTTTTCTATTTTTTCTTGCGCTGAAGCAGTAAACTTAGCAGCTTTTACAGTTACAGCTTTCTCTAAGTTACCTTCACCTAAGATTTTAACGCCGTCTTTCTCTATTTTGCTTATTACTCCAGTTGATTTAAGTAATTCAGCAGTTATTTCTGTTCCATTTTCAAATCTATTTAAAGTTTCTACGTTAACTAGTGAGTAAACTTTCTTACAAGGATTCTTGAATCCTCTCTTAGGAAGTCTTCTAGCAAGTGGCATTTGTCCACCTTCGAATCCAACTCTTACTCCACCACCTGAACGAGACTTTTGACCTTTTTGTCCACGTCCTGAAGTTTTACCTTGTCCAGTAGCAGTACCTCTTCCTAATCTTTTTTTAGAAGCAACTGCACCTTCAGCAGGTCTTAATTCATGTAACTTCATGGATTGCACCTCCCTTAGTATTTGTTTTAATTATTATTCAGCTATTTCAGTAACTTCTACTAAGTGACTAACTTTAGCTATTATACCTCTCATTTGAGCGTTGTCTTCTTTAACAACTACTTGCTCTCTTTTTCTTAATCCTAACGCTTCTACGTTCTTTCTTTGGTTAGGAGTAGTTCCTATTGTACTTCTAACTAATTTTATTTGTAATTTAGCCATTTTTTACTACCTCCTTACCCTAGAAGATCTTCTACTTTTTTACCTCTAAGTTTAGCTATATCTTCAGCTGTTCTTAAAGATTTTAAACCTTCTATTGTAGCATTTACCATGTTTCTTGGGTTGTTAGTTCCTAAAGATTTAGCTCTAACATCCTTTAATCCAGCTAATTCAAGTACGGCTCTAGCAGGTCCTCCAGCTATAACCCCTGTACCTTGAGCAGCAGGCATTATTAATATTTTCCCAGCACCAAAATGTCCGTTTGTTTGGTGAGGTATAGTTGTACCAACCATAGGTACAGTTATTAAATTCTTCTTAGCATCTTCAACAGCTTTTCTTATAGCATCTGGTACTTCCATAGCTTTACCAGTACCTATACCAACGTGTCCGTTTTCATCTCCAACAACTACTAAAGCTGCAAATCTAAAGTTTCTACCACCTTTAACAACCTTAGTAACACGTCTTACTTCGATAACTTTCTCTTGAAGATCAAGTTGTCTTGCATCTATTGGTTTACGACGTAGCATTATTTTCCCTCCTTTGTATTAGAACTTAAGTCCAGCTTCTCTAGCACCTTCTGCTAATTCTTGAACTCTTCCGTGATATAAGTATCCACCTCTGTCAAATACAACTTCAGTTATACCTTTCTCTACAGCTCTCTTAGCAACAAGTTCTCCAACTTTTCTAGCTGCTTCTTTATTTCCACCATGATTAACAGCACCTTTTATTTCAGCGTCTAAAGAAGATGCAGAAACAACAGTTACTCTGTTTGTATCATCTATTATTTGAGCGTATATATTATTTGAACTTCTGAAAACACATAATCTTGGTCTTTGAGTAGTTCCAGTTATTTTTCTACGAACTCTCTTATGTCTTTGAAGTCTTTTAGCATTTTTATTAGCTTTTTTAAACACAGAGATCACTCCTTTCTAGCTTTTATGTTTGGTATTACTTCTTACCAGTTTTACCTTCTTTACGTCTTACAACTTCACCAGCGTATCTTATACCTTTACCTTTGTATGGCTCTGGCTCTCTCCAAGCTCTTATCTTAGCAGCATAGTTTCCTACTAATTGCTTGTCGATTCCTTTAACAACTAATTCAGTTTGATTTGGAGCTTCAACAGTTATTCCTTCTGGATCTACCATTTCAACTGGATGAGAGAATCCTAAGTTCATAACTAACTTGTTTCCTTGCTTTTGAGCTCTATAACCAACACCTACTAACTCTAACTTTTTCTCGAATCCAGTAGTAACACCTGTTACCATGTTATCTATTAAAGTTCTAGTTAATCCGTGTAAAGATCTATGTTTTTTATTGTTAGTTGGTCTTTCAACTAATACAGTATTTTCTTCTTTTTTTATAGCTAATTCATCGTTGAATTGCTTTGTTAAAGTTCCTTTAGGTCCTTTTACTGTAACTAAGTTATTCTCAGCTATAGTTACTTCAACACCTGCAGGAATGTTTATTGGTTTAACACCTATTCTTGACATAGTTGCACCTCCTTACATTGTTCGTTTTATTACCAAACGTAGCAGATTACTTCTCCACCAACGCCTGCATTTCTAGCTTGCTTGTCAGTTAATATACCTTTTGAAGTAGATATTATTGATATACCTAATCCGTTTAACACCTTTGGTAATTCTTCTTTAGCAGCGTAAACTCTCATACCAGGCTTAGATATTCTCTTTAATCCTGTTATAACTCTTTCGCCTACTTGTCCGTACTTTAATTGTATTCTTATTATTCCTTGCTTTCCATCTTCTATAACATCGTATCCTCTTATGAAACCTTCTTCTAATAAGATTCTAGCTAATTCTTTCTTCATATTAGAAGCTGGAACATCAACAGTTTCATGCTTAACCATGTTAGCATTTCTTATACGTGTTAACATATCTGCTATTGGATCTGTCATTGTCATATTGTAACCCTCCTTCCATTTTAACCAAGTTTTACCAACTTGCTTTTCTTACACCAGGTATTTGACCTTTATAAGCTAATTCTCTAAAGCATATACGGCATATACCGAATTTTCTTAGTACAGAGTGTGGTCTACCACATATTGTACATCTAGTGTACTCTCTAGTTGCGTACTTTTGCTTTTTTTGTTGTTTAACAACCATCGCTTTTCTAGCCACTGGAATCCCTCCTTTATTTACTTAGAATATGGCATTCCTAATAATCTTAATAACTCACTAGCTTCTTCATCAGTTTTAGCTGTAGTTACGAATATTACATCCATTCCTCTTACTTTGTCAACCTTATCGTACTCTATTTCAGGGAATATAAATTGCTCTTTTAATCCTAAAGCGTAGTTTCCTCTTCCGTCGAATGCATTAGCATTAACTCCTCTGAAGTCCCTAACTCTTGGTAAAGATATGTTTACTAACTTATCCATGAAGTAATACATTTTGTCAGCTCTTAAAGTAACTTTAGTTCCAACAGGCATTCCTTCTCTTAATTTGAAGTTAGCTACTGATTTTCTAGCTTTTGTTATAACTGGCTTTTGTCCAGATATCATTTCTAATTCTGCAACTGCAGCTTCTAATCCTTTTGGATTTTCTCTTGCATCACCTATACCCATGTTTATTACTATTTTTTCTAACTTAGGTATTTCCATAACGTTTTTATATCCAAATTTCTCCATTAATGCTGGAGCAACTTCTTTAACATATTTTTCTTGTAATCTAGAAGTCATTTGTGGTCCCTCCTTTCAAGCTTATTATAATTCTTTTCCGCTCTTTACTGATACTCTAACTTTTTTCCCATCTTTAACTTCAAATCTAACTCTTGTACCTTTTCCTGTTTCAGGATCTACTGGCATTACGTTAGATATGTGTATTGGGGCTTCTTTGTTTATTATTCCACCTTGTGGGTTTATAGCAGTTGGCTTTTGGTGTTTAGTTATTACGTTAACACCTTCAACTAACACCTTGTTAGTTTTAGTTAAAACTTTAGTAACTGTACCTTTTTTACCTTTATCTTTTCCTGCTATAACTACAACAGTGTCACCTTTTTTAACACGCATCATGTCCTATTGCACCTCCTTATTATAGTACTTCTGGAGCAAGAGATACTATTTTCATAAAGTCGTTATCTCTTAACTCTCTAGCAACAGGCCCGAATATACGAGTTCCTACTGGAGTTTTATCATCTTTTATGATAACTGCAGCATTCTCGTCAAATGATATATAACTACCATCTTTACGTCTTACGCCTTGCTTAGTTCTTACTATAACAGCTTTAACTACTTTACCTTTTTTTACAACTCCACCTGGTGTTGCACTTTTAACAGTTGCAACTATAACGTCACCTATGTTACCATATCTTCTTTTACTTCCGCCTAATACACGAATAGTTAAAAGTTCTTTAGCTCCTGAGTTATCAGCAACTCTTAGACGTGATTCTTGTTGTATCATATCGTAATCCCTCCTTCTCTAAAAACTACTTAACCTTCTCGATAACGTCAACTAGTCTGAATCTCTTATCTTTAGATAAAGGTCTAGTTTCCATTATTCTTACTCTATCTCCGATGCTACATACATTGTTCTCATCGTGAGCCTTAAATTTCTTAGTTCTCTTAACTGGCTTGTTATATAATGGATGACGTACGAAATCTTCAACAGAAACAACTATTGTTTTATCCATTTTATTACTAACAACACGGCCTACTCTTACTTTTCTTCTTCCTCTTTCCATGTTTTACAGCCTCCTTTCCAAAATTAAGCTCTAGTTTCGTTTAACTTTCTTTCAGCAAGTATAGTTTTAACTCTAGCTATATCTTTCTTAACGAACTTTATTCTTGCTGTGTTTTCTAATTGACCAGTAGCTAATTGGAATCTTAAGCTAAATAATTCACTTTTAAAACCATTTAACTTGTTCATTAATTCTTCGCTTGTTAAATCTCTTAGTTCTTTAGCTTTCATCCTATTCACCACCCTTTACTTCTAAATCTTCACGCTTCACAAACTTACATTTTACTGGAAGTTTATGCATCGCAAGTCTCATTGCTTCTCTAGCTTTATCTTCAGAAACACCTGCTAATTCGAACATTACTCTTCCTGGTTTTACTACTGCTACCCAGTATTCTGGTGAACCTTTACCAGCACCCATACGAGTTTCTGCAGGTTTTCTTGTTACTGGTTTATGAGGGAATATTTTTATCCAAACTTTTCCCCCTCTTTTTATATATCTAGTCATAGCTATTCTGGCAGCTTCTATTTGGTTAGAAGTTATCCAAGATGGCTCTAAAGCAACTAAACCGAATTCTCCATAAGTAACTTTGTTACCTTTATGAGCTTTTCCAGCTAAGCTACCTCTGTGTACTCTACGACGTTTTACTCTTTTTGGCATTAACATGAGTATTTTCCTCCTTCCTTAACTGTGCTTTTATTAAGCTTGTTTATTCTCAGTTCTTTGAGGTCTTTGTCCTCTGTTGTTTGATCTGTTGTTATTAGATCTATCTCTTCTTCTATCGTTTCTTCTGTTATCTCTTCTATCTCTTCTGTTGTTATCTCTTCTATCTTCTCTTGGATTTACACCGTTTCTAGTTGGTAAAACTTCTCCGTTGCATATCCAAACTTTTATACCAGTCTTTCCATAAGTAGTGTTTGCTTCAGCAAATCCGTACTCTATGTCAGATCTTAATGTTTGAAGAGGTACATTTCCTTCACTATATCCTTCAGTTCTAGCCATTTCAGCTCCACCAAGTCTACCAGAAGCAGATACCTTTATACCTTTAACTCCTGATTTCATAGCTCTTTGTATTGCTTGCTTCATAGCTCTTCTGAAAGCAACCCTTCTTTCTATAGCTAAAGCTATATTTTCTGCTACTAATTGAGCATCTTTATCTGGGTTTCTAACTTCTACTATGTTAACTATAACATTTTTCTTAGTCATTTTTTCTAACTCAGCTTTAAGAGCTTCTATTCCAGCTCCACCTTTACCTATAACTACACCTGGCTTAGCAACGTGTAAGTCTAGCTTTAATTTGTTTGCTGATCTTTCTATCTCTATCTTAGCAACACCAGCTGAGTATAATTTATTCTTTAAGAATTTACGTACATTATGGTCTTCTAATAATAAGTTTCCGAACTCTTTTTTATCAGTAGCGAACCATCTTGAGTCCCAGTCCTTTATAACACCGACTCTTAAACCGTGTGGATTAACCTTTTGACCCATTTATTTCCCTCCTATCTGTTATTATTTTCTTTCCTTAAGAACTACCTCTATGTGAGAAGTTCTCTTTCTTATCATTGTTGCACGCCCCATAGCTCTAGGCATGAATCTCTTCATAGTTGGTCCTTGATTAGCAACTATTGAAGCTATATATAATTTTTCAGCATCCATTTCGTGATTGTTTTCTGCATTAGCTTTTGCTGATTTTACAACCTTAGCTATTATTGAAGCAGCTCCTCTTGGAGTGTACTTTAATATTGCTAAAGCTTCATCAACATTCTTTCCTCTAACAAGGCCGCATATTTGACCTGCTTTTCTAGGTGATACACGTACGTATTTAGCAGTAGCTTTTGCTTCCATTTCAAATTCCTCCTTCCTCAGTTAGATCTTAATTATTTTCTCTTATTAGATTTTTCGTCGTCCTTGTGCCCTTTGAAAGTTCTTGTAGGAACGAATTCACCTAACTTGTGTCCAACCATATCTTCTGTTATATAAACTGGCACATGCTTTCTTCCATCATGTACAGCTATTGTATGTTCAACCATTTGTGGGAATATAGTTGAAGATCTTGACCAAGTTTTTATAACTTCTTTATTTCCAGAAGCGTTCATAGCTTCTATCTTCTTTAAAAGTCTTGCATGTATAAAAGGTCCTTTTTTAGTTGATCTTGACATTTTATTTCCTCCTTTCGAGCAAAAGTAAATCTATTACTTAGTTCTTCTTGATACTATTAACTTATCAGAAGCTTTGTTTTTCTTTCTAGTTTTGTATCCAAGTGCTGGTTTACCCCAAGGAGTAACTGGATTAGCTCTACCTATTGGAGATCTACCTTCCCCTCCACCGTGTGGATGGTCGCAAGGGTTCATTACAGAACCTCTAACTGTAGGTCTTATACCCATGTGTCTTTTTCTACCAGCTTTACCTATAACAACGTTACCGTGTTCTAAGTTTCCAACTTGTCCTATTGTAGCTTTACAATTTATGCTTACTAATCTCATTTCTCCTGATGGTAATCTTAGTAAAGCAGTTTTTCCTTCTTTAGCCATTAATTGAGCTGATGCTCCAGCAGATCTTACTAATTGAGCTCCTTTTCCTGGTTTTAACTCAACGTTGTGTACTACTGTACCTACTGGCATATCTTTTAATGCCATTGCGTTTCCTGGCTTTATATCAGCTTCTGGTCCAGATAATAAAGTATCTCCAACTTTTATTCCAACTGGAGCTAATATATATCTCTTTTCACCGTCAGCATAGTTTAATAATGCTATGTTAGCAGTTCTGTTTGGATCATACTCAACAGTAGCAACCTTAGCAGGTATTCCATCTTTATTTCTCTTGAAATCTATTATTCTGTATTTTCTTCTGTTTCCTCCACCTCTGTGACGAACAGTTATTTTTCCGTGTGCATTTCTACCAGAATTTTTCTTTAAAGAAACTAAAAGAGATTTTTCTGGTTCATTGCAAGTTATTTCATCAGAAACTAAAACTGTCATTTGTCTTAAGGCAGGAGAAGTTGGTCTAAACTTTTTTATAGCCATCTGTTTTCCCTCCTTCGTTTATTAAGGTCAATTACATACCTTGGAAGAATTCTATTTCTTTACTATCAGCAGATAATTTAACTACTGCTTTTTTGAAACTAGCAGTTCTTCCTTCATTTCTACCCATTCTTTTAACTTTCCCATCGTAGTTTAAAGTGTTTACTTTCTCAACTTTAACTCCGAATATGCTTTCAACAGCTTTCTTTATTTCAGTTTTGTTTGCGCCTTTAGCAACAACAAAAGTGTATTTTTTCTCAACCATTTCAGCCATACTTTGCTCAGTTACAACTGGCTTTATTATTATATCATGTGGATTAGTCATTATGCGTACACCTCCTCCACTTTCTTAACCGCATCTGTAGTTATTACGAAAGTATCGTACTTTAATATGTCATAAACATTTATAGTGTTAACTGTAGCAGCTTGAACACCTTCTATGTTTCTAGCTGATTTTACAACATTCTCGTTATTTTCAGCAGTTACTACTAAAGCTTTCTTAGAAGCGTTTATGTTCTTTAATATTTGAGCGAACTCTTTAGTTTTTGGTGCTTCCATATTTAAAGCATCTAAAACTATTATTTCGTTATTTTGAACTTTAGATGATAAAGCTGATTTCATAGCTAATCTTCTAACTTTCTTTGGTAAAGTATATCTGTAATCTCTTGGCTTTGGTGCAAAAGCAACTCCTCCACCAACCCATTGTACAGCTCTTATAGAACCTTGTCTAGCTCTACCAGTTCCTTTTTGTTTCCAAGGTTTTCTTCCGCCACCTCTAACTTCTGCTCTAGTTTTAGCAGATTGAGTACCTTGTCTCTTATTTGCTAATTGATTTTTAACTACTTCGTATAAAACGTGCTCGTTAACTTCAACACCGAATACAGATTCTGCTAATTCGATTTCTCCAACATTTTGTCCATTAACATTTAATATATTTAATTTTGGCATTGTGCTTCCTCCTTTCTTAGGTTAGTTATTATTTAGAAGCCTTTACTGCTTCTTTTATAGTTACTACTGAACCTTTAGCTCCTGGTATAGCACCTTTAACTAATATAAGGTTCTTTTCAGCATCTACTCTAACTACTTCTAAGTTTTGAACAGTTACTGTAACGTGACCCATGTGACCAGCAAGTTTTTTGTTTTTGAAAACTCTACCTGGGAAAGAACATGCTCCCATTGAACCTGGTCTTCTGTGATATCTAGAACCGTGAGATTCAGGACCTCTTGATTGACCATGTCTCTTTATTGGACCTTGGAATCCCTTACCTTTACTTGTTCCAGTAACATCTATCATTTCTCCAGCTGCAAATATATCAGCTTTTATTTCTTGTCCTACTTCAAACCCTTCTACTGAATCCATTCTGAATTCTTTTAAGTGTTTTTTTAATACTTTAGCAGCAGCAAGATGTCCTTTTTGAGGCTTGTTTAAAGATTTCTCTTTAGCGTCTACAAAACCTACTTGAACTGCATTGTATCCTTCTTTTTCTGTTGTTTTTATTTGAGTAACCACTACTGGCCCTGCTTCAACAACAGTTACAGGTACTACATTCCCTGCTTCAGTGAATATTTGAGTCATTCCTAACTTTTTTCCTAATATTCCTTTCATATCGCACCTCCTATAATCTTACAGCGGATTATGAACCTTCATAATCATTCTAAGATAGTTGCCTTATAGGATCGTATCTTAGAGGCTCATCTTATAATTTTATTTCTATATCCACACCAGCTGGTAAGTCTAACTTCATTAAAGAATCAACTGTTTTAGGTGTTGGATTTGCTATGTCTATTAATCTCTTGTGAGTTCTCATTTCGAATTGCTCTCTAGAGTCCTTATACTTGTGTACAGCTCTTAATATAGTTACAACTTGCTTCTCAGTTGGTAGTGGCACAGGTCCTGAAACTTGTGATCCAGCTTTTTTAGCAGTCTCAACTATTTTAGCAGCTGAAAAATCTAATAATTTGTGATCATATGACTTTAATCTTATTCTTATTTTTCCATTGTTAGCCATTTTAGTTTCCCTCCTTTATCGTACGTTTAATTTTTTTCGTTACGCACGACCGATACCGATACACAGTTCCGGGTGTGTTGTGTTTTTTATCGATATCATGTCGCCTATCTCTAGGATATTACTTTACGTTGTCTTTCATTTCGCATCTCTCAAGCACACTACTATATTTTATATTATTTTATATTATTTTTCAAGTTTTTTTTGAATTTATATAAAATATTTTTTTAGTTGAAATTCTATTAACTTTTTATCCAGATTCATAACGGGTACTAGGCTAGTATATATTTTTCAAACTACTTTGTCAACCTAATAATTTTTGATATAAAAATAAAAAGAGAGATGTAAAACATCTCTCTAATTTATTTAAGATAAGAGAATTACTCTATTATAGAAGCAACAACACCTGATGCTACTGTTCTTCCACCTTCTCTTATTGCGAATCTTAATCCTTCTTCCATTGCTATTGAGTTTATTAACTCTATAGTCATTTGGATGTTATCTCCAGGCATAACCATTTCTACACCATCTGGTAACTTACAAGCTCCTGTTACGTCTGTTGTTCTGAAGTAGAATTGTGGTCTATATCCATCGAAGAATGGAGTATGTCTTCCACCTTCTTCTTTCTTTAATACGTATACCTCTGCTGTGAACTTAGTGTGAGGCTTTACAGTTCCTGGCTTAGCTAAAACTTGTCCTCTCTCTATTTCGTTTCTTTGTATACCTCTTATTAATGCTCCTATGTTATCTCCAGCTTGCGCTTCGTCTAATAACTTTCTGAACATTTCTACTCCTGTTACTACTAACTTTCTTGGCTCGTCAGCTAATCCTACTAACTCAACCTCGTCTTGTACTTTTAATACTCCTCTTTCAACTCTTCCTGTAGCAACTGTTCCTCTTCCTGTTATAGAGAATACGTCCTCTACTGGCATTAAGAAGTCTTTGTCTACATCTCTCTCTGGAGCTGGTATATATTCGTCTATTTGCTCGAATAATTCTACTATTTTGTCTCCCCACTCTGAAGAAGAATCTTGTAATGCCATTAATGCAGATCCTCTTACTATTGGAGTGTCATCTCCTGGGAACTCGTACTCGTTTAATAAGTCTCTTACTTCCATTTCAACTAACTCTAATAATTCTTCGTCGTCTACCATATCACACTTGTTTAAGAATACTACTATGTATGGTACACCAACTTGTCTTGATAATAATATATGCTCTCTTGTTTGAGGCATTGGTCCATCTGTTGCTGAACATACTAATATAGCACCGTCCATTTGAGCAGCACCTGTTATCATGTTCTTAACGTAGTCTGCATGTCCTGGGCAGTCAACGTGTGCGTAGTGTCTGTTTGGAGTTTCATACTCAACGTGTGCAGTTGATATTGTGATTCCTCTTTCTCTTTCTTCTGGAGCTTTATCTATGTTTGCGAAATCTACAGCTTCTCCTAATTGATATCTATCGAATAATGTTTTTGTTATTGCAGCTGTTAATGTAGTTTTACCGTGGTCAACGTGACCTATTGTTCCTATATTAACGTGTGGCTTACTTCTTTCAAATTTAGCTTTAGCCATTTTGAATTCCTCCCTTTATTTTTTATTTTATACAAGGTGAGTTTTACTCACCTTGCTTATTTATTATATACAAAATTAATTAAATTAATTAATTATTTACCTTCAGCTATTTTCTTAGCAACTGAAGCTGGAACTTGCTCGTAATGGTCGAATATCATAGTGTATGTTGCACGACCTTGAGTAGTTGATCTTAACTCTGTAGAGTATCCAAACATTTCTGAAAGTGGAACGAATGCATTTATAACTTGTGCACCAGATCTAGCTTCCATACCTTGTATTAAACCTCTCTTAGAGTTTAATCCACCCATAACGTCTCCCATGTATTCTTCTGGAGTAACAACTTCAACTTTGAAGTATGGCTCAAGTAATACTGCATTACCTTTCTTAAGAGCGTCCTTCATAGCCATTGATCCTGCCATCTTGAATGCCATTTCTGAAGAGTCAACCTCATGGTATGATCCATCATATAACTCAACAGCAACGTCAACAACTGGGTATCCAGCAACTATACCAGAAGCCATTGCTCCTTGTATACCTGCATCTGTTGGTCCAACATATTCCTTAGGAACAGATCCACCAACAGTTTTGTTTTCGAACTTGTATCCTGCACCTGGCTCTTGAGGATTAACTCTGATCTTAACGTGACCATATTGTCCTCTACCACCTGATTGCTTAGAGTACTTGTATTCAACATCAACTGGTTGAGTTATAGTTTCTCTGTAAGCAACTTGTGGAGCACCAACGTTAGCTTCAACTTTAAATTCTCTTAATAATCTATCTACTATTATCTCTAAGTGTAACTCACCCATACCAGATATTATTGTTTGTCCTGTTTCTTCATCAGTCTTAACTCTGAAAGTTGGATCCTCTTCAGCTAATTTTTGAAGAGCTATACCCATCTTTTCTTGAGCAGCTTTTGATTTAGGCTCTATAGCAACAGATATAACTGGCTCAGGGAATTCCATAGATTCAAGTATTATAGGAGCAGCTGGATCACATAAAGTATCTCCAGTAGTAGTATCTTTTAATCCTACTGCAGCAGCTATATCTCCTGCGTATACTTCTGTTATTTCTTCTCTTGTATTAGCATGCATTTGTAGTATACGTCCTATTCTCTCTCTCTTTCCTTTTGTAGAGTTTAAAACGTAAGATCCACCTTGCATTACTCCTGAGTAAACTCTGAAGAATGCTAACTTACCAACGAATGGGTCAGTCATTATTTTGAATGCTAATGCTGAGAATGGTTCTTCATCAGATGCATGTCTTTCTGATTCTGTACCATCATCTAATATACCTTTTATAGCTGGTATATCAGTTGGTGCTGGTAAATAATCTATAACAGCATCTAATAATAACTGAACACCTTTATTTCTATAAGCAGATCCACAGAATACTGGGTTCATTTCACAAGCTATAGTAGCTTTTCTTATAGCAGTTTTTAATTCTTCTACTGTAGGCTCTTCACCTTCAAGATATTTCATCATTAACTCTTCATCAGTTTCAGCTACAGCTTCAACCATTTTCTCTCTCCACTCTTGAGCTAATTCTTTCATATCTTCTGGTATTTCAGTTACTTCTATTTCTTTTCCTAAGTCATCCTTATAGATATGAGCTTTCATTTCTAATAAGTCAACTTCACCTTCTAACCAATCTTCTTTACCTATTGGTAATTGCATTGGTACTGCATTTGCATTTAATCTTTCTTTCATCATTTCAACAACATTATAGAAGTCTGCACCCATGATGTCCATTTTGTTTACAAACGCTATTCTAGGTACACCATAGTTATCAGCTTGTCTCCATACGTTCTCAGATTGAGGCTCAACCCCACCTTTAGCACAGAATACAGCAACTGATCCATCAAGAACTCTTAGAGATCTTTCAACCTCAACTGTAAAGTCGACGTGACCTGGTGTATCTATTATGTTTATTCTATGGTCTTTCCATGCAGCAGTTGTAGCAGCAGAAGTTATTGTTATACCTCTCTCCTTCTCTTGCTCCATCCAGTCCATTTGAGAAGCTCCTTCGTGAGTTTCTCCTATTTTATGAGTTTGCCCTGTATAGAATAAGATTCTCTCTGTAGTAGTAGTTTTACCCGCATCTATATGAGCCATGATTCCTATATTTCTAGTTCTTTCTAAAGGAAACTTTCTAGCCATGATTCTCCTCCTTACGATATCCTATCTAATAACAGGATATCAAATATATCCTATTATTAGAATCTGTAATGAGCAAATGCTTTATTAGCCTCTGCCATCTTATGAGTATCTTCTTTCTTCTTAACAGAAGCTCCTGTATTGTTAGCAGCATCCATTATTTCTTTAGCTAGTTTTTCAACCATACCTTTTTCACCACGAGCTCTAGTATAGTTAACTAACCATCTTAAACCTAAAGTTTGTCTTCTTTCAGGTCTAACTTCTACTGGAACTTGGTAGTTAGCTCCACCAACTCTTCTTGCTTTAACCTCTAAAACAGGCATTATGTTATTCATAGCTGTTTCAAATACTTCTAAAGCATTTTCTCCAGTTTTTTCAGCAACCATCTCAAAAGCATCATATACTATCTTTTGAGCTTTTCCTTTTTTTCCATCTATCATTAAATTGTTTATTAACTTAGTTACTACCTTACTTCCGTATACTGGATCTGGTAAAACTTGTCTCTTTGGAACATTACCTTTTCTTGGCATTTTGCTTCCCTCCTTAATTATTTAATCTTAAATCATAGGTACTCGACGTTTCATAAACGCCGTGATGCCGTAAATATATATATATTTAAAGCACCGAACTATAATTGATTTTCAATTTATTATTTTGCAGCTTTAGGTCTCTTAGCACCGTACTTAGATCTTGCTTGCATTCTCTTATCAACACCAGCTGTATCTAATGTACCTCTTAATATGTGGTATCTAACCCCTGGAAGGTCTTTAACTCTTCCTCCTCTTATAAGAACAACACTATGCTCTTGTAAGTTGTGTCCTTCTCCTGGTATATAAGCAGAAACTTCTATACCGTTAGTTAATCTAACTCTGGCAACTTTTCTTAAAGCTGAGTTAGGTTTCTTAGGAGTAAATGTTTTAACTGAAGTACAAACTCCTCTTTTTTGTGGAGCACTAGCATCAGTTGCTTTCTTGTGTAAAGAATCATATCCTTTTTGTAATGCTGGAGCAGTAGATTTCTTTTCTATTGCTTTTCTTTTCTTACGAACTAATTGGTTAATTGTTGGCATCATCTGCACCTCCTTCCAAATTTTTCGATCTTAAATGACCGCCAACTACATCAATATGAAAACATATTGACACTAAATGTAGCTAATCGCTACATCGCAATAAATGTCTATAACACACATTTGTGGTTTTAGCACTTTAGTTTGGTGCATATTATTTATGCTTTTATTAGTTTTATTAAAATAAAATATATGTTAAATATTACTAAGAGCACACACCCTTAGTAATATTTAATATCTTTACTTTACATACCTTTACATTTTAGCATTAGCAACACCTTATGTCAAGGATGTTTAGTTTTTATGACAAAGTAAAATTATTCTTCTATTTTTTCAACCGCTATATTCTTGTATCTCTTCATTCCTGTTCCTGCTGGTATTAACTTACCTATTATAACATTTTCTTTAAGACCTATTAAGTGATCTTCCTTACCTTTTATAGCAGCTTCAGTTAATACTCTAGTAGTTTCTTGGAATGATGCAGCTGATAAGAATGATTCTGTTGCAAGAGATGCCTTCGTTATACCAAGTAAAACTCTCTTAGCTGATGCAGGTCTTAAACCGTTAGCTTCAGCTTCTTCATTAGTTTTATTGAATGTAAGAACATCTTCATATCCTCCAGGTAATAAATCTGTATCTCCTGGATCTTCAACTTTAACCTTAGATAGCATTTGTCTAACAATTACTTCTATGTGTTTATCGTTGATGTCAACCCCTTGCATTCTATAAACTCTTTGAACCTCTTTAACAACATAATCTTGAACACCTTCGATTCCTTTAACTCTTACTATATCATGAGGATTTATAGATCCTTGAGTTAAAGCTTCTCCAGCTTCTACAAATTGTCCATTTTTAACTTTTAATCTTGAACCATATGGTATAGCATAAACTTGAGCTTCTCCTTGGTTAGGAGTTACTGTAACTTCTTTTCTCTTACCAGTTTCATCTATTTCTACTCTACCTGATATCTCAGTTATTGTAGCAAGACCTTTTGGCTTTCTAGCCTCAAATAGCTCTTCGACCCTCGGAAGACCTTGTGTTATATCTCCACCGGCAACCCCACCTGTATGGAATGTACGCATTGTAAGCTGAGTACCAGGTTCACCGATTGATTGAGCTGCAATTATACCAACAGCTTCTCCTATATTAACTTCCTTACCAGTTGCTAAGTTTCTACCATAACACTTAGAACATACTCCATGGTTAGTTTTACAATTAAGTACAGTTCTTATTTTAACTGACTCAATTCCAGCTTCAATAATCTTCTCAGCTTGATCTTCTTGTATCATAGAGTCAGCTTCAACTATTATTTCACCTGTTTCTGGATGAACTATAGGATCTATAGTATATCTTCCAACTATTCTATCGTATAGTTCCTCTATAACTTCATTTCCATCTTTTATTGCAAAGATTTCTGTATCTTCTGTAGTTCCACAGTCTATATCTCTTACTATAACATCTTGACTGACATCAACAAGTCTTCTTGTTAAGTATCCTGAGTCAGCTGTACGTAATGCTGTATCGGCAAGACCCTTTCTAGCTCCGTGTGAAGATGTGAAGTACTCAAGTACTGATAAACCTTCACGGAAGTTCGACTTAACCGGTATTTCAACTGTCTTACCAGATGCATTGGCCATCAGACCACGCATACCTGCTAACTGTCTTATCTGGTTCTTAGAACCTCTGGCTCCAGAGTGAGCCATTATGAAGATGTTATTTAATCTTTCTAGGTTAGCCATAAGAGCATCTGTAACTTTTTCAGTAGTTTCTGTCCAAGTTTCTATAACTCTCTCATATCTTTCCTCATTAGATATAAGACCTCTTCTATAAGCCTTTTCGTACTTATCAACTTTACCTTCAGCTTCAGCTATATAACCTTTTTTAGCTTCTGGTATTTTCATATCTGCAACAGCAACTGTTATTCCACCTCTTGTAGAATACTTAAATCCTAAAGATTTTATATGATCTAACATTTGAGCTGTAACTGTATTTCCATGTTTTCTAAAACACTTATCTATTATTTTACCTAAAGATTTCTTATCTGCTAAGAAGTCTACTTCTAAAGCAAATTTATCCTTAGATCTATCTACAAATCCTAAATCTTGAGGTATGTTTTCATTAAATATAAATCTACCAACAGTTGCTTCAACTAATTGACTACCTACACCTTCAATAGTTCTTCTTACTTTAACTAAAGAATGTAGTGTAACAGCCTTATTATCATAAGCAAGCATCATTTCATTATAGTCTTTGAATATCATACCAGTTCCTTTTGCGCCCTCTTGAGCTTCTATTGTTAAGTAGTAACATCCTAAAACCATATCCTGAGAAGGTGTAGTTATAGGCGAACCATCTTTAGGAGCAAGTATGTTATTTATAGATAACATTAAGAATCTTGCTTCCGCTTGTGCTTCAACAGATAAAGGAACGTGTACGGCCATTTGGTCACCGTCAAAGTCAGCATTGTAAGCAGTACATACTAACGGATGTAGCTTTATAGCTTTACCTTCAACTAGAACTGGCTCGAACGCTTGTATACCAAGTCTGTGAAGAGTCGGGGCACGGTTAAGCATCACTGGGTGTCCTTTTATAACATCTTCTAAAACATCCCATACTTCTGGCTTAACTTTTTCAACTATAGATTTTGCACTCTTTATATTATGCGCAAAACCTTCTTTAACTAATCTATCCATAACAAACGGCTTAAATAATTCAAGAGCCATCTTCTTAGGAAGACCACATTGATAGAATTTAAGTTCTGGTCCAACAACTATAACAGAACGTCCTGAATAATCAACACGCTTTCCAAGTAAGTTTTGACGGAAACGTCCTTGCTTACCTTTTAACATATCAGATAATGACTTTAACGGTCTATTTCCAGGTCCTGTTACAGGTCTACCTCTTCTACCATTGTCTATTAAAGCATCTACAGCTTCTTGAAGCATTCTTTTCTCATTTCTTACGATTATATCAGGAGCTCCAAGTTCTAATAATCTCTTTAATCTATTGTTTCTATTTATAACTCTTCTATATAAATCGTTTAAGTCAGATGTTGCAAATCTTCCTCCATCTAATTGAACCATCGGTCTTAAGTCCGGAGGTATAACTGGTATAGCATCTAATATCATCCACTCTGGCTTGTTTCCAGATTTTTTAAATGCTTCTACAACTTCTAATCTTCTTATAGTTCTAACTCTTTTTTGACCAGTACTATCTTTTAAATCAGCTCTTAATTCTTTACTTTGCTGCTCTAAATCTATATTTTGTAAAAGTTTTTTAACAGCTTCAGCACCCATCCCAACTTCGAAAGTATTATAACCATACTTTTCTACAGCTGTTCTGTATTCTTTTTCTGTTAATAATTGTTTTTCGTTTAATCCAGTTTCTCCTGGATCAGTTACTACGTAAGATGCAAAATATAATATTTTTTCTAAAGATCTAGGAGACATATCAAGTAAAAGACCCATTCTACTTGGTATTCCCTTGAAGTACCAGATATGAGACATAGGAGCTGCTAGCTCTATATGTCCCATTCTTTCTCTTCTTACCTTAGCTTTAGTTACTTCTACTCCACATCTATCACAAACAACACCTTTGTATCTAACTCTTCTGTATTTTCCACAGTGACACTCCCAGTCCTTTTGTGGTCCAAATATTCTTTCACAGAAAAGACCATCTTTCTCTGGTTTTAGTGTACGATAATTTATCGTTTCAGGCTTTTTTACTTCCCCTCTAGACCATTGTCTTATTTTTTCCGGAGAAGCCAATGCTATTTTTATTGACTCGAAATTGTTTAATTCAAACAAGGAGTTCTCTCCCTTCTATTTGAGATTTTAAATAAGAAACTATATGTCAAAGTCTTCATCGTCGTAGTTTAAATCTTCATAAACCACGTCTTCTTCAAATTCTAATTCTTCTACTTCTTCAGTTGTTTCAAGGCTGTCTATTTCTTCAACTATACTACTTTCTTCAAGCTCACTTGTATGTTCCATAACATCTAGCTCAAACTCTTTAGCATCGTCATCTATATATACAGACTCTCTTACTTCGATTTCTTGATCTTCTTCAGTTAATACCTTTACATCTAAGCATAAACTTTGAAGTTCTTTTATTAATACTTTAAATGATTCTGGTATTCCTGGCTCAGGTATATTTTCACCCTTAACAATTGCCTCGTAAGTTCTAACACGACCTATAACGTCATCTGACTTAACTGTAAGTATTTCTTGAAGGATATGAGCAGCTCCATATGCCTCTAATGCCCAAACCTCCATCTCTCCGAATCTTTGACCACCAAATTGTGCTTTACCACCAAGTGGTTGTTGAGTTACTAGAGAGTATGGTCCAGTACTTCTTGCATGTAACTTGTCATCAACTAAGTGATGTAGTTTTAACATGTACATGTATCCAACTGTAATTCTATTGTCAAATGCATCTCCAGTTCTTCCATCATATAAAGTTAATTTACCATCTTCTGGGTATCCAGCTTGAACTAATGCTTCTCTGATATTTTCCTCTTTAGCTCCATCAAATACAGATGTTGCTACATGCCATCCTAAAGCTTTAGCAGCTAAACCTAAGTGAACTTCTAGAACCTGTCCGATGTTCATACGTGATGGTATACCTTGTGGGTTAAGAACTATATCAAGTGGTTGACCATTTTCCATGAACGGCATATCTTCTTCAGGTAATACTCTAGAGATAACCCCTTTATTACCATGACGTCCGGCCATTTTATCTCCAACTCTTATCTTTCTCTTCTTAGCTATATAACATCTAACTAATTCATTAACCCCTGGAGATAAATCATCTCCATTTTCTCTTGTGAATACTTTTACGTCAACTATTATACCAGATTCTCCGTGAGGTACCTTTAATGAAGTATCTCTAACTTCTCTAGCCTTTTCTCCGAATATAGCACGAAGTAATCTTTCCTCTGCTGTAAGTTCTGTTTCCCCTTTAGGAGTTACTTTACCTACTAATATGTCTCCAGAATCTACTTCCGCACCTATTCTGATTATACCTCTTTCGTCTAAGTTCTTTATAGCACTTTCTCCTACATTAGGTATATCTCTAGTTATTTCTTCTGGTCCTAATTTAGTATCTCTAGCTTCACACTCATATTCTTCTATATGAATAGTAGATAATCTATCTTCTTTTACTAATCTTTCATTTATTAAGATAGCATCCTCGTAGTTATATCCTTCCCATGTCATGAATGCGATAAAGCAGTTTCTTCCTAAAGCTACTTCTCCCATTTCAGTAGATGGTCCATCAGCTATAACATCTCCAGCTTCTATCTTATCGTTTTTATTTATTATTGGAGTTTGATTTATACAAGTACCTTGGTTTGAACGTTTAAACTTAAGTAACTTATATCTATCTTTTATTCCATCTTCTCTTCTTATTATTATTTCATCTGCTGTTACTCTTTCTGCTATACCAGAATTTTTAGCAACAACAACTACTCCAGAGTCTTTAGCAGCTCTATATTCAACACCTGTACCTATTATAGGTGCTTCTCTTCTTACTAAAGGCACTGCTTGACGTTGCATGTTCGATCCCATAAGCGCACGGTTGGCGTCGTCATTTTCTAAGAATGGTATCATAGCAGTCGCTATAGATACAACTTGCTTAGGAGATATATCCATATAGTCAACTTTATCAGTTGGAACTAATTCCATGGCTCCATTTACAGTTCTACATACAACTCTATTGTTTACAAATGCATCATTTTCATCTAATGGTTCATTTGCTTGTGCTCTTATAAATAAGTCTTCTTCATCAGCAGTTAAGTAATGTATTTCATCTGTAACTTTTCCTGCTTCTTTATCATATTTTCTATATGGAGACTCTATAAATCCAAATTCATTTATTTTCGCATATGTTCCTAAAGAGTTTATAAGACCGATGTTTGGTCCTTCTGGAGTTTCTATCGGACACATTCTTCCATAGTGAGAATGATGAACGTCACGAACTTCGAATCCAGCTCTTTCTCTTGAAAGTCCTCCTGGTCCAAGTGCTGATAATCTTCTCTTATGAGTTAATTCTGATAATGGATTTGTTTGGTCCATAAATTGTGATAACTGTGAACTACCAAAAAATTCTTTTATAGCAGCTGAAACAGGTCTTATATTTACTAGAGCTTGAGGAGTTATAGATTCCATGTCTTGAACTGTCATTCTTTCTTTTATAACTCTTTCCATTCTAGAAAGTCCTATTCTAACTTGGTTTTGTAGTAATTCACCAACAGATCTTATTCTTCTATTTCCTAAGTGGTCTATATCATCTATATTTCCTATTCCGTAGAATATATTGAATTGATAACTTATAGAAGCAATTATATCATCTAATAATATATGCTTAGGTATAAGTTCTTTCATTCTAGACTTTATAGCCTCTTTTATTTCTTCTTCATCACTATACTCATCTAAAATTTCTTTTAATGTTGGATAGTGAACTTTTTCTTTTATATTTAAATCATCTATATCAAAGTTTATATGTGATTTTATATCTACAAAGTTATTACCTATAACTTTTACAAGTTTTTCATCTTCAGTTAATAACTCTACAACATTTATTCCTGAATTTTGTATTTCTATAGCTACTTCTAAAGAAATTTTGTCTCCAGCTTTTACAAAGACTTCTCCAGTTTCTGGATTTATAATGTCTTTTGCTGAAATTTTATTCATTATTCTATAGCATAATGCAAGCTTTTTATTAAACTTGTATCTACCAACTTTAGCTAAGTCATATCTCTTAGCATCAAAGAATAATGCATTTAATAATGAAGATGCACTTTCTACTGTTGGAGGTTCACCTGGTCTTAATTTTTTGTATATTTCTATAAGACCTTCTTCAACAGTTTTTGTATTATCTTTTTCTAATGTAGCCATTAGTCTTTCATCTTCACCTAATAGCTCTATTATTTCAGCATCTGATCCTATTCCAAATGCTCTTAATAAGACTGTTACAGGTTGTTTTCTTGTTCTATCTACTCTTACAGATATAACATCATTAGAATCAGTTTCGTATTCTAACCATGCACCTCTATTTGGTATAACAGTAGATGATATAAGTCTTTTACCTGACTTATCCATTTCTTGAGCATAGTATACTCCAGGAGATCTAACTAACTGACTTACTATAACTCTTTCTGCTCCGTTTATTATGAAAGTTCCCTTTTCTGTCATTAGAGGGAAGTCTCCCATAAACACTTCTTGCTCTTTTATTTCACCTGTTTCTTTATTTATAAGTCTTACTTTAACTTTTAGAGGTGCACAATATGTTGCATCTCTTTCTTTACATTCTTCTATGTCATATTTCGGTTTCTCGTCTAAAGAATAATCAACAAATTCTAATATAAGATTACCTGTATAATCTTCTATAGGTGAAATGTCTTCAAACACTTCTTTTAAACCTTCTTCTAAAAACCACTTATAGGAATCACATTGTATTTCTATAAGATTTGGTACATCAGCTATCTCTTTTATTTTTGAGTAGCTCATTCTAGTTCTCTTACCTATCGTGACAGGATGTGGCATTCACTTTTCACCTCTCATTAATTAAAAATAAAACCATAGTTTATTCTAACGCATCTAATAATTCTAACATAATTGCAAGCTTTTTTCAATATGTAACTTTTATGTATGTGAATAATATTCTATTTTTTATTCGACATAAAATATGCATTATTTATTATGTTCAAAAAACTATTTTATAATTCCTTTTTTTAATTATATTACTATTTTTTGCATAAAAAAAGATGTTCCTTAGGGAACATCTTTTCTAAAAGAAAACTACTTAACTTCTACTGAAGCTCCTGCAGCTTCTAATTTCTCTTTCATTTGCTCAGCTTCTTCTTTAGAAACTCCTTCTTTTAATGTCTTAGGAGCGTTGTCAACTAATTCTTTAGCTTCTTTTAATCCTAATCCAGTTATTTCTCTAACTGCTTTTATAACTCCAACTTTTGAAGATCCAGCATTTGCTAATACTAAATCAAACTCAGTTTTCTCTTCAGCAGCTCCACCACCAGCAACTGCACCAGCCATCATAACTGGAGCTGAAGCAGATACTCCGAATTTCTCTTCTGCAGCTTTAACTAATTCATTTAATTCTAAAACTTTCATGTTTTCTATAGCTTCTAATATTTGTTCTATTGTCATTGTTAGCACCTCCGAATTTAATTCTTTTCAATTAGTAATTATTTTTTTATTCTTAAGTTTTAAGCTATTATTAAGCTTCTTGACCTTCTTGCTTCTTGATCATTGCATCTAATAAGTATGCGAAGTTTGACATTGGAGCCTTTAAGCTTCCAAGTAATTTAGCAAGAAGAACTTCTCTTGATGGTATGTTAGCGAATGCAACGATATCTTCTTTAGCGTAGAATTCACCTTCAACTATACCCATTTTTAATTCCATTTTTGGATGAGCTTCCATAAACTCTTTTATTATTCTAGCTGGAGCAACTGGATCTTCGTATCCGAATGCTATTGCATTTGTTCCTACTAATAATTCATCGTTGAATTGCTCTATACCAACTTCTTTAGCAGCTTTTCTAACTAAAGTGTTTTTGTATACTTTGTATTCAACACCAGCTTCTCTCATTTTCTTTCTTAATTCAGTTACTTCTTCAACTGTTAATCCTTTGTAATCAACAACTATAGCAGAAGAAGAGTTTTGTAACTTTTCAACTATTTCAGCAACAACTTGTGATTTTACTTCTATAGCTTTTCTCATCTGGTCAGCACCTCCTTCATCCGATAGGTCTTATCTGCCGCAACTTATAAAAGCTTTTGTAGTATAGACGTACAAAAGCTTTAGTATCAAAATTTATCTAAAACCTCGGTAGGATATTAAGCATTAAGCACCTACTGTCTACGGCAAATCTATTCTTTTTTATTTATCAACGAATATTATTTTAACATCGTCATTTACTAATGTCAAGTATTTATTATTCAGCTATTTTAGCAGGGTTAACTTTAACTCCTGGTCCCATAGTTGAAGTAACAGCTATACTCTTTAAGTATTGTCCCTTAGCAGCAGCAGGCTTAGCCTTAACTATAGCATCCATTAATGCAGCAAAGTTTTCAGTTAACTTTTCTCCACCGAAAGATACTTTTCCTACTGGAACGTGTATTATATTAGTTTTATCTAATCTATACTCAACTTTACCAGCTTTTATTTCGTCTATAGCTTTAGCTACATCGAAAGTAACTGTTCCTGATTTAGGGTTTGGCATTAAACCTTTAGGTCCTAATACTCTACCTAATCTTCCTACTACACCCATCATGTCTGGAGTAGCAACAACTACATCAAAATCAAACCAGTTTTCACCTTGTATTTTTTGTACTAATTCTTCAGCACCTACAAAGTCAGCACCAGCATTTGTAGCTTCTTCAGCTTTTGCACCTTTAGCAAAAACTAAAACTTTCTTAGTTTTACCAGTTCCGTGTGGTAATACAACCGCACCTCTTACTTGTTGGTCAGCGTGTCTTGAGTCAACACCTAATTTTATATGAGCTTCTACAGTCTCATCAAACTTAGCACTAGCAACCTCTGCTACTAAAGCTAAAGCTTCTGAAGCATCATATAATCTAGATCTATCTATTTTATTTAAAGCTTCTACGTATTTTTTACCTTTTTTAGCCATTTTCATGTCCTCCTCGTGGTTATATTGGTTTTTTTACCTCCCACTTTTTCAAGTGAAGATAACTAATTTAAATTAATTAGTCTTCAACAACGATACCCATACTTCTTGCAGTACCAGCTATCATTCTCATAGCAGCTTCTACTGAAGCAGCGTTTAAGTCAGGCATTTTTAACTCAGCTATTTCTCTTATCTTAGCTGAAGATAAAGTTGCAACCTTCTTCTTGTTTGGTTCTCCTGAAGCAGTATCTAATCCAGCAGCTTTCTTTAATAATACTGCAGCTGGAGGAGTTTTTGTTATGAAACTGAATGATCTATCTTGATATACAGTTATAACAACTGGTATTATCATTCCAGCTTGATCTGCAGTTTTAGCGTTGAATTCCTTTGTGAATCCCATTATATTAACACCGTGTTGTCCTAATGCTGGTCCAACTGGTGGAGCTGGTGTAGCTTTCCCTGCAGGTATTTGTAATTTTATTTGACCTATAACTTTTTTAGCCATTGAGCGCACCTCCTCAGATTATTTATTCTCTAGTTATATTTTTCTATGCTTTTGTAATCTATTGCAAATAGAGTTTTTTTACCAAAAGCATCTATACACACTTTTACTTCTTTTGTTTCCAGGTCTATTTCTTCTATAGTTCCTATTTGACCTTCAAAAGGACCCTTAGCAACCTTTATTACTTCGCCAATTTCAAAATTTATGTCTCCGCTTACTAATTTAGGAACAGCTGTATCTATGCCCATAGCTATTACTTCTTCATCACTTAGAGGAACTGGTTTAGACCCTGGTCCAACAAATCCAGTAACTCCTTTAGTATTTCTTACGACATACCAAGATTCATCAGTAATAATCATTTTAACTAGAACGTACCCTGGAAATACCTTACGTTGTCTAGTTTTTTCTTTACCAGTTTTTGTAGTCTCAACTACATCTTCAGTAGGGACAACCACTTGAGTTATGCATTCTTCCATACCTCTAGTTTTAACAGCTTTTTCAATTGTTGCTTTAACTTTATTTTCATGACCTGAATAAGTATGCACTACATACCATCTAGCCTCTTGTAATTCCGACATTCTGATTCTTCCTTTCTATTTTAGTATTAGATTTAGTGCACCAGATAATACACTATCTAAAGCCCATACTAAGATAGTAGCCGAAACAACAACAGTCAAAACAACTCCTGTGTTTTTTAAAAGCTCTTTCTTTGTTGGCCACGTAACTCTTTTTAACTCACTTTTAGTTTCCTTAACATATCTAACAAAACTAAAACCTTTTTTATTTCTTGGACTTTCATTCATTTGGGCAGCCATTCCACACTCACATCCTTAATAAAAACTATTTTGTTTCTTTATGAGCAGTATGCTTCTTACAGAATCTACAATATTTTTGTAATTCTATTCTATCTGGGTTATTCTTTTTGTTTTTAGTAGTGTTGTAGTTTCTTTGCTTACACTCTGTACATGCTAAAGTTACTTTAACTCTCATCTGCTACACCTCCAACTCGTAAATACAATATATATTGTTTAATTGCCTACTCTGTATAGTAGGTTCAATTTATTGTTTTTGAATCATCACCTCATATAAATTATCATAAATAAGTAGGCATGTCAATGTTTTTGTTAGTTTCAAGTTAAAAAAAGAGGAGGAAAACCCCCTCTTTTTTTAATTTTTAAAATTTATCTAAGATAAGAGAATTACTCTATTATAGAAGCAACAACACCTGATGCTACTGTTCT
>F157b_European_Toad__coassemble_17_pt1 | contig 20121 bp, 18 predicted proteins | sample F157b_European_Toad__metabat2_low_PE_001 | metagenome-assembled genome bin F157b_European_Toad
TTATATATGTTAATAGTAGGATACTTACATTATTAACATTTATATTTTATTTTAATACATTAAATCTTTGTATATATTCTATATCCATACAATTACTTATTAAACTTTCTTTAGAAATTTTCCTTCTTTTAAATAAATCTATTAAACTTTGATCCATCAATCGCATTCCTCTTTTGCTTTCAGTTTGAATTATATTAGGGATTTGATAAGTTTTAGAATCTCTTATTAAATTTTTTATTGAAGAAGTTAAAAACATAACTTCTGAAGCTAAAATCATTTCATCATTCATCATTTCAGGAATAAGTTGTTGTGATATTATTGCTTCACAGAAATTTGAAATTTGCATTCTAATTTGATTTTGTTGATTATTATCAAACATATCTATCATTCTATCTATCGTTTTACTAGCTCCTACTGTATGCATTGTTGAAAATACTAAATGTCCTGTCTCTGCAGCCATTAAAGCAGTAGATAATGTATTTTTATCTCTAATTTCTCCAATCAATATTATATCTGGATCTTGCCTTAAAGAAGATTTTAATCCAGATAAAAAATTTTTTGTGTCATTTTCAACTTCCCTTTGAGAAATAATACAATTTTTTTTAGGATAAATATATTCTATTGGATCTTCTAATGTTATTATGTGTTTTTGAAAATTTTCATTTATATAGTCTAATATACTAGCTAATGTTGTTGTTTTTCCACTACCGGTCGGACCTGTAACTAAAATTAAACCTCTTTTTTTATTTATTATATTTTCTAAAATATTAGGCAATCCCAATTCATTAAATGTTGGTATTTTATTTTTTAATAACCTTATAGCTATGGCAAATACTCCCATTTGTTTGTAAATATTTATTCTTATCCTAAATTCACTTTTAAAATTAATAGAAAAATCTAATTCATTAAAATTAAAATCCAATTTGTTATATTTATATTCAATTAAAAGTTTAACTAAAGCATTTATATCATTTTCATCTAATGTTTCATGTGAAATACTAACAAACTTTCCATTAGCCCTAGCTATGATTTTATATCCATAATTAATATGTATGTCAGAAGCATTTATATTTCTAGCCTTTTTTAAAATTTCTAATATATCCATATTATTCTCCTTAAATATTATTTCATCTAAGATTATTACTTTTTATAATATGGATATTCACAAATTTTAATTTTATATAAAAAAGAGTCCATTTTTAAAATGAACTCTTTTTTTATTTGCTTAAACTTTAATTAAATAATTGACTTACTGATTCGTTAGCAAATATTTTCTTTATTGCATCTCCAAATAAAGGAGCTACAGTTTTCACTTTTATTTTATCGATTTTTTTCTCTTCAGGAAGTTGTATAGTATCTAATACAATTAATTCACTTATTGCTGAATTTTCTATTCTTTCTATTGCTGGTCCTGATAAAACGCCATGTGTACAACATGCATAAACATCTTTTGCTCCAAATTCTTTAAGAGCATTAGCTGCATTAACTATAGTACCTGCTGTATCTATCATATCATCTAATAATATAACATTTTTATCTTTAACATCACCAATTATATTCATAACCTCGCATACATTAGCTTTTGGTCTTCTCTTATCTATTATTGCTATTGGAACATCTCCATTTAGAGTATTAGCAAATTTTCTAGATCTTGTAACACTTCCTAAATCTGGTGAAACTACTACTAAATCCTCTATACTTTTTGTATTAAAGTAATCTGCTAATATTGTACCACCTTGTAAGTGATCTAAAGGTATATCAAAATATCCTTGTATTTGAGCTGCATGTAAATCCATAGTTAAAACTCTATCTGCTCCTGCTGCAGTTATTAAGTTTGCAACTAATTTAGCTGTAATTGGATCCCTAGCCTTAGCCTTTCTATCTTGTCTTGCATACCCATAATATGGTATAACGGCAGTTATTCTACCTGCAGATGCTCTTCTTAATGCATCAATCATTATTAATAACTCCATTAAGTTATCATTTACTGGGCTGTTAGTTGATTGTATAACAAAAACATCACAACCTCTTACTGTTTCACTTATATTTACAGATATTTCTCCATCACTAAATGTACCAACTTCACATTTTGCCATTGGAACACCTATGTAATCAGCTACTTTTTTAGCTAATTCTTTAGACGAATTTCCTGCAAGTATTTTAATTTCGCTTCCGCTAGTATTCATAATTACCTCCCGAAAATTTTGTTAAAGAAAATATTTATTTAAACACAAATAATATTTATATGTGTTCTAGTCTTTTTTATTATTTTTTAAGGTTCTTCTTTTCAACCCAACCTTCTTTTACAACTTGTCTTTGTCTTGCAATCGCTAATGATCCTTGTGGAACATCATCTGTTATAGTAGATCCTGTAGCAATATATCCATTTTCTTCTACAGTTACTGGTGCAACTAAATTTGAATTTGAACCTATAAATGCTCCATCTTTTACAATAGACTTAAATTTATTTTTACCATCATAATTTACAAATACAGTTCCACATCCTATATTTACATTTTTACCTACATGAGCATCACCTATATATGCTAAGTGAGATGCCTTTGAATTATCTTCAATTGTAGAGTTTTTAACCTCTACAAAATCTCCTATTTTAACATTATTTCTTACATCACTCTTAGGTCTTAAGTAAGCATAAGGTCCAACTGTAGTATTATTACCAACTTTACTATCTATTATAGTTGAGCTTTCTATTTCAGTTTCATTTCCTATAATTGAGTTAGATATAGATGTATTCATTCCTATTTTACAATTAGTTCCTATCTTTGTGTTGCCTTTTAACATAACACCTGGATATACTATCGTATCATTACCTATCTCAACATCTGCTTCTATATATGTATTATTTATATCTATGATAGTTACTCCATTTACCATATGCATAGTATTTATTCTTCTTCTCATTATTTCTTCAGCTTTAGATAGTTCTACTCTTGAGTTTACACCCATTAATTCCTCTATCGTAGCTCCATTAAATGCTCCTACCTTAAGATTATTATCTCTCATAATTTCAACTGTATCAGTTAAGTAATATTCTCCTTGAGCATTGTTATTATTTATTTTAGAAAGTGCTTCTTTTAAGCTTTTTCCATTAAAACAATAAATTCCTGAATTTATTTCATTTACTAATTTCTCTTCTTCATTTGCATCTTTTTGTTCAACAATTTTTAATAAGTCTTGATTTTCGTCTCTTATTATTCTTCCATATCCTGTTGGATTATCTACTTTTGTAGTTAATACAGTTGCATGATATCCATTTTCTATGTGATATTTAAATAAGTTTTCTAATGTGTCTGAATTTACTAAAGGAGTATCCCCACATAAAACAACGATAGTATCATCTTCTGTTATATAATCATTTGCCATCATAACAGCATGACCTGTTCCTAATTGTTCTGTTTGCATTGCAATTTTAGTATCTGTAGGTAATACATCTTTTACTACTTCGCTTCCATGTCCTAAAATAGCAACAATTTCGCTAACACCTGATTTTTTAGATACATTTATCACATGATTTACCATTTCTTTTCCACAAACCTTGTGAACTACTTTAGGTAAAGCAGATTTCATTCTTGTTCCTTTTCCTGCTGCAAGGATTATAGCCTTAAAATTCATAAACCCACTCCATTTCACTATTTTTATTAATTAAATATATATAATATGTAAACTTTTATTTTGTATACAAATTCATAATTCCATTAACTAATATAACATTTTTGAAGTAAAAAGTACATATTATTAAAATAAAAAAGAGCCTAAAATCTGGCCCTTTAAAATATATTACAAAATATTTAATATTAAATTACTATTTTATTCAGCAGCTACTTCTAACTGAGATATTGCCTCATGATAAGCCTTAAGAACTTCTTCTTCTAACATTTGTCTCATCTCAGCATTTATAGGGTGAGCTATGTCTCTAAAATTCCCTTCTCCTATTTTTCTGCTTGGCATTGCTATGAATAATCCATTATGTCCTTCTATAACTTTTATATCGTGTACAACAAATAAGTTATCAAAAGTTAATGAAACTATACATTTCATTTTCCCCTCATCAGTTAATTTTCTTACCCTAACGTCAGTAATTTTCATCTTAGTAATATCCCCCTTTTTATTTCTAATAATTTTTTTATTTTTATATTATTATTAATTCTATTTATTTGATAAATTCCCTTTATTATTTTATAATTTTTTTTTATTTTTTTACCTTTTTTTTATTTATCAAAAATTTACTCTTAATAAATATACTATTCTTCTAATCTATCCGACCAATATTCTTCTTTAAAAGTTTGTAAATTTGGTTTTATACTTACAACTTTATCATTTGCTACATCAATTTCTATTAAAGATATATAATCATCTACCATTTTATCTTTAGGATTAACTGTAGATATGAAAACGCCTTTACCTATAACTTCCGCCCCAAATTCATTCATAAGTTGCATCATACCTTTTATAGTTCCTCCACCCCTCATAAAATCATCAATTAATATAACTTTACTTTCTGGCTTAATCGCTCTTCTTGATAAACTCATACTTTCTACCTTTGAACTATTTCCACTTATGTACGTCATACTAAGTGTTGGACCTTCTGATACCTTTGTATCCTTTCTTATTATAACTAAAGGTAAATTCATAGCTTTAGCCGTCATTAATGCCATAGGAATTCCCTTTGTTTCCATAGTCACTATATAATCAGCATTAGAATAATCTATATTTGATGCAAATATTTTTCCTATTTTAGAAGCTATTCTTGGATCATAAATTAAATCAATAAGATATAAAAATCCACCTGAAAGTATTCTAGATTGATCCTTTATTTGTTCACATAAGTCTAGTAAAAACTCTTCATTTTCTGTTTTTGATGTTTTAGGTATATATTTAACTCCTCCAGCAGCTCCAGATATAGTTATAACTTGCCCTAACTCTAATTTTTCAAATACATTTTTAACTACTATTAAATCCTCGCTTATTGTTGATTTAGCAGAATTAAATTTTGATGTAAAATAACTTAATGTAAATATCTTATTAGGGTTGTCTGATAGTATTTTAACTATCGCTCCTATACGCTCCGTTCTTTTAAACTTCATTATTATACCTCCTGTATCTAAAAGCTACGTATTTATTTAATGCATATTTTTTCCCGATATGTTATAATATTTGTTATGTTTTATTTGAATTTTAATATATTTATTTATATAAACAATTTACAGTATTAGTTTACTTAAAATATCGAACATTATACTATTATATCATAAGTATAATCCTTATTGTAGAACTTTTAAATATTAGAAAGGTGGTTTAAATATGAACATATTCTTTATAGGCGTAGGTGGTATAAGCATGAGCGCTTTAGCCAAAATCTGCCTAAATAAAGGTTATAATGTTTTTGGTTCAGACTCTACAGATTCATATTTATTAGATGATTTAAAATCTAAAGGCGCAACAATATATGTTGGACATAAAAAAGAACATATAACAGATGATATAGATATGGTAGTTTATACTGCTGCTGTTAAAGCTGATAATGAAGAATTGATTGCTGCTAAAGAAAAAAATAAATTAACAATAAATAGAGCTGCATTTTTAGGCCAAATAATGAGAGAGTATCAAAATTCAATAGCAATTTCGGGAACTCACGGAAAAACTTCGACAACTTCAATGTTATCTGCTATTTTTGAATATGCAGACCTTGACCCTACTATATTAGTTGGGGGAAATCTTAGTATAATAGGTGGAAATGTTAAGATAGGACAATCAGAAAATTTCATAACTGAAGCTTGTGAATATGTTGACAGTTTTTTAAACTTTAACCCAAAAATTTCAGTTGTACTTAATATAGAAGAAGACCATTTAGATTACTTCTCTGGAATAGATGAAATCAAAGCTTCTTTTAATAAATTCGGTAAGTTATTACCTTATGATGGTTATTTCATAATAAATGGAGATGACGAAAATACAAAAGATATACTTCATGAAATAAAAGCTACAGTTATAAAATACGGTCAAAATGAAGGAAATAATGCTTTAATAAAAGATATTAAATTTGATGATAATGGATATGGAATTTTCAACTTAAATTATAACGGAAATGATTTAGGAGAATTCAAACTTTCAGTTCCTGGTATACATAATATATACAATGCAACAGGAGCAATTTTAGCTGCATTAGTTTCTGGAGTTGAACTAGAAACTATAAGAAAAAATATTTCATTATATGGTGGAGTTGGAAGAAGATTTGAAGTTAAAGGTAAATACAAAAATGCTTTAGTTGTTGATGACTATGCACATCATCCAACTGAATTAAAAGCAACTTTATCTGCTGCTAAGAAAATCAAAAAAAATAAATTATGGTGTATATTCCAACCTCATACTTATACAAGAACAAAATCATTATTAAATGAATTTTCAGATGCATTTTATGCTGCTGATAAAGTTATAATAACTGATATATATGCAGCTCGTGAAAAAGATCCTGGAGATATCCATTCAAGAGATTTAGTATCTAAATTATATCAAAATAATGTAGATGTAATGTATTTAAGCGAATTTGAAGAAATAGCTAAATATCTTTCTGAAAATGTAGAAGATGGAGATTTAGTTATAACTGCTGGAGCAGGTACTGTTTATAAAATAGGAGAATTACTTTTAAATAAATAAAACTGGGAATTTCCCAGTTTTTTTATTTAACACCTATTTTAAATATATCGTTTTTTAAATATTCAAACAACCCATTATGTACCTCATAATATGCAACAGCTTTATCTGAAGTAATTTTAACATACTCATTACCCATAGTTTCAAGAATTGTAGAATATCCATCTCCATTAATCTTGACTATAAAATTATACTTACTTCTTTCTTTACTTTTTTCTGGTTGTATTTTTCCAACTAACCTTTTTACAGATATTTTATATGATAAATCGTCAAATTTCCATTTCCATGGCTTTTTCACTTCGTTATTATAATGTATTTCTACACTTTTCCATGTTTTATATTTTTTAACTGAATCAATAGATGTATATATACTTTCTTTAAGTAATTTATCAAATACATTTTTTTCTGACACTGGAATTTTATAAAATTCCTCTTTATTAACAGTATATATTCTAAAATAATCTAAATCAGTAGAAAATCTTATACCATTATCCATATATGCTTCATACTTACTTTCATAATTATTAGGTTTTCGCACTTCTCTAAATTTTGTGGAGAAAAATTTAATTTGGTCCCAATAATCTTTTTCTATCCTCACATCTTTTAACTTATCATCAGATATATATACAGTATCAGTTTGTTTCATTTGATAGATAAGATTTTTATTTTCTGCTTCTGAAGATTTTTCTTGGACTTTAACTGGTTCGCTTTTTTCTTGTTGTTTTGAAAAATAAATATATGTAGCAGAATATACAACAAAAAATACAATAACTCCTATAGTTATGATTACTCGTTTTTTTATCTTTCTTTTTTTTGCCATAATTGCCCCCCCTATATAATTTCGATTTTATTATACTATAAAAAATAAAAACTAAAAAGCATTACAAAGTTAGCTATAATGCTTTTTAGTTTTTAAATTATTTTTCACATGAATTTCCCGGGCAATGTATACATGGTTCTACATGCACTGTTATCCCTTTTACAAACTTCATTTCATTTATTATTCTTTTTTCTAGATTTGTAGCTATTTCATGACCTTCATAAACGGTTAAATCTTTATTTACACATATAACTAAATCTACATATGCAGTTGCACCATGTTTTCTAGTTCTTATCTCTCCTAAGTTCATTACCCCTTTAGTTTGCTTTACTATATCTATAATTTGTTTTTCTTGTTCTGTATCTATAGAATAATCCATAAGTTCATTTGCAGAATTTATTAATATATCAAATCCTACTTTTGCAACAAATACGGCAACTATTATAGATGCTATAGGGTCTAATGCTTTAAACCCAATCATAGCTCCTCCAATACCAACAAATGCTGCAACTGATGAAAGAGCATCTGATCTATGATGCCATGCATCTGCTTTTAATGATGGAGAATTTATTTTTTTAGCTATTTTTATTGTTATTCTATACTGATATTCTTTTATTCCTATTGATATTATAGATATTACTAAAGGTAATATCGTTGGTATTTTAACACTTTCTAAATTAAATAATGCTTTTAAAGCATCAAACCCTATCTTTAAAGATACAAATATCAATAATATAGAAAGTAAAAAAGAAACTAATGTTTCAGCTTTTTCATGTCCATAATTATGATTTTCATCATTAGGTGTTTTTGCAATTTTATTTCCAATTAAAATTCCAATTGAACTTATTATATCAGATGCAGAATGTAATCCATCTGCAATCATAGCATTAGATTTTCCTATAATACCTGATATAATTTTTATAAAAGTTAAAACTATATTCCATAATATTGACTGTATAGTCACCTTATTTGCTTCTTCATACCTAGTTTCCATTTAATTTTCCTCCTTTAACAATATACTATACTATTAACAAATTTATCTAAAATTATAATAAGTATTAAATTCAATAAATTATAACTTTAATTCAATATTAATTATCATTTATCCTAAAAATGAAAAATCACCTAACAAATGTTAGGCGATTTATATATTATATCATATTTTTTATTAAGCTTCCTTAATTATTTCTAAAACTGCTCTTGAAGAATTTATTATGTCTTCTATTGCTATATACTCCTCTAGAGTATGAGCATTTTTCATTCCTATTCCTAAGTTAACAGCTTTTATTCCATTTCCATTTAATACATTTGTATCACTACCTCCACCTGTAGCAGCTGTATAACCTTCTATTCCTAAGTTAGAAAATGCTTTTTTCGCAAGTTTAACTATTTCTGCATCATCATCCATTTTAAATGGAGCATAACATCTAGTTACCTTAGATATTACTTCTGCACCCATAGCTTCTCCTGCCTTTTTAAATTCTTCTACCATATGATTTGTTTGAGCTTCTAGTTTAGATATTTCTAAGCTTCTTGCTTCTGCAACTATTTCTAACTCTGGCATAACTATGTTTGTAGCTATTCCTCCGTTTACTATCCCTATATTAGCAGTAGTTTCTTCATCTATTCTTAATAACTTCATATTTTCTATAGCTTTAGCCGCTACCATTATAGCACTTACTCCACTTTCTGGTTGTAAACCTGCATGAGCTGGTTTACCTTTTATAGTTATTTCTATTTTATCCTGAGCTGGCGCTTTTGTTATTATTTCTCCTGGAGAACCACCACTATCTAATACAAATGCATAATCTGGATTTATTTTAGTATAATCTAAATATTGAGCTCCAAATAATCCGCCTTCTTCCCATATAGAAAATACTACTTCTATGTCAGCATGATCTATATTGTTTTCTTTTATAATTCTTAGAGCTTCTAATATAGATGCTATACCAGCTTTATCATCAGAACCTAATACTGTAGTTCCATCACTTTTTATTATTCCATTAGCTTCATCTATTATAGGTTTTATACCTTCCCCTGGACTTACTGTATCCATATGAGAAGTAAATAAAACTGTTTTTCCTTCTCTATTTCCTTTAAGCTTTGCTATTATATTTCCAGTTTCTCCTCCAACTTTTTCTCCTGCATTATCTATATAAACTTCGCATCCTATAGCTTTTAGTTTTTCTACTAATACCTTTGCAACTTTTCCTTCTTTAGATGAAGGGCTATCTATTTTTACTAATTCTATAAATTCATCTATTAATCTTTGTTTATTTATCATGTTATATTCCTCCTTAGTCCCTCTATTTATATATATATATTAATTTATATTGGATATTTTTTCAAGTGAAAACGATATTCTTGCATGTCTAAGATAATTATTTTACTATTTTTCTAGTTCTTGAATCCACAAAGCAAATCCAATATCCTAATTTATCACTTCTTTCATCACATGGTTTATAAGTTGTAAATCCAGTATGACCTTGGTCAGGTTGTTCATTTTTATTGCCTGGAATTGCATATATATAGTTTTTGCGTTTATTATATTCATCATATTGAACTCCAAATAAATAATGTCTGTATCTATATGATTGCAATACTATATCACTATACATAGTATAATTTAAAGTATTTACATATCCTAAGTAAGGCATTGTATATCCACACATAGTCATAGGAGTAATTTCAATTTTCCACCATCTTGTATTTTCTAAACTATCATTAGCAAAAGGCTTAACTTCTTTAAACATCTTTAACCCTTTTTTTATTTGTCTTGGCATAAGTAAATTTTTAATTTTATTTGGTTCAACTTCTTCATATTCTATTTCTTCACTTACTTGATTTATTTTTTCAGGTGTCTTTACTGATCTAGTTTGTTTTTGACGTTGCTTAGTTTTACTGTTAGACATGCTTTCTTGTTTAGGTTCTATATATTCTGAATCGTCATCATATTCTTCATTATCTTCTATTTCTTCTACTCTATCATCATTTTCATCTACTTCAATGTATTCAAGATACTCATATTCATATTCGCTTTCTCCATCTTCATCTTCTACATCTACATATTCAACTTCTTCATATTCATACTCATCATCATCTTCAATTTCTTCATATTCTACATATTCCTCTTCTTCTGCAAATATGATTTCTTCATAATTATCTAACTTACTACCCTTAAATCCTATTAAAGGTATACTCTTATCATATACTAGAGCTATAGATTTTATATTAGATGTATTTTCATCTAAACTTAAAGCAAATTCACCTTTTCCTTGTTCGCTTAAAACTATATTTCCTAATTCTACAGTATTAAAATCTTCTAATATTGCTACAACTTTATATCCTTCCCTAACGTATTTTAAATTTTCTACATAAAGTGCAACTAGTGATTTTTCTTCTGTAACTTCTACCTTTGCAAATGCTTTTGGAAGTACTCTATCTTTGTATCTGAAATTCATATCCTTAGCTTCTAAAATTATATAATCTCTTTTATATTTTTTTTTAGTATTCAAAAACCATCCCCCCTATAAAAAATATAAATCCCTTTAAATATTATATGTTTGGACATGCAAAAAAGTACCTTCTATTTAGAAGGTACTTTTTTATTTATAGAGTTTGCAAGATTTGCAAATTCTTCTATTGTAAGAGTTTCACCTCTTCTTTTTTCATCTATATTAGATTCTTGTAAAACTTCTCTTATTTCATCTTTATTTAAGAAGCCTAAAGTTCCTAATGCATTTAATAATGTCTTTCTTCTTTGTCCAAATGCTGCTTTTACAGTTTTAAAAAATATTTCTTCACTATCTACATTATATTTTCTCTCTTCTCTAACATGAAGTCCTATTACAGTCGAATCTACATTTGGTTGTGGTATAAACATATGTCTTGGTGCTTTTGCTACTATTTCTGTATCACAATAGTATTGAACTGCAACAGATAAAGCTCCATAATCTTTAGTTCCAGGTCCTGCATTCATTCTATCTGCAACTTCTTTTTGCACCATAACAACTATATCAGTTACTGGTATATCTTCTTCTAAAAATTTCATTACTATAGGAGTAGTTATATAATATGGAAGATTTGCAACTAACTTAACAGGCCCTCCATTTAATTTTTCTTTAACTAATTCCTCTACATTTACTTTTAATATATCTTGATTTACAACTTCTATATTATCAAATTCATTTAATGTATCTTTAAGTATTGGTATTAATGTCTTATCAATTTCTATAGCAACTACTTTTTCTGCAACTTTTCCCATTTCGCGAGTAAGTGTACCAATTCCTGGTCCTACTTCTATTATTTTATCTCCTTCCGAAAGCCTAGCTCCATCTAATATTCTATCTATTACATTATCATCAATTAAAAAGTTTTGACCTAACGATTTTGAAAACTTAAATCCATGTTTATCTACTACTTCTTTTGTTTTTCTATGTGATGAAAGTCTATCCATATTTTTCTCCTTTTATTTATATTATTATAAAGTCTTTAAAGCTTGTTCAAATTCTTCCCTGCTAACTCCATAATTATTTAATCTATTTAAAAATTGTTTTGCATTTCCGTATCCTATACCAAGTATCATTCCTAACTTATCTCTTCTATGTGATGCATCATCATTTCCTATAAGTCCATTTCTTATTAAATCTACTTGTCCAAATTCATCTCTTTTATCAGTACTTTCAGTTCTAACTTTTTCAAGAGCTTTTCTGATGCTTTCTGGAGTTGCATTTTCAATTCCTATGTCTCCATTTTTTTTAGCTTCTTCTCTTGGTAAAAATGCATGTTTACAACCAGGAACTTCTGCAGCTATTTTTTTTCTTATTTTCTCTCCTGCAAAATCTGGGTCAGTAAATATTATTACTCCTCTTCTTTGTTGTGCAGATTTTATTCTTTCCATAACTCCCTTTGGAAATCCAAATCCACCTGTAGTTATTAATTCTGCATCTAACGCTCTTTTTACAGCTGTTACATCATCTCTTCCTTCTACTACAATTATTTCCTTTATCATATAATCACCTTTTCGCTCGTTTTCTTAATATCTTTATATTTTAAGCTTTACATTAAATTTTATCAAGGTTATAAATAAATTAAGGGATGCCTAATGCATCCCCTTATTTATTTTATATTAAAAAATCTTTTTGCATTTTCTTTAGTAACTTCACATACCTTTTCGTATGAAATTCCTTTTTCTTGAGCTATTTTATCAGCAACAAATTGAACTAAAGAAGGGTCATTTCTTTTTCCCCTATGTGGTTCTGGAGCCATATATGGAGAATCTGTTTCTATTAATAAATACTCAAGAGGTATTTCCTTTGCAACCTCTCTAGTTTTTTTATTATTTTTAAATGTTACAGTTCCTGGTATAGATATAAAGCACCCCATTTTTACATACTCTTTAGCTAATTCTACATTACCACTATAACAATGTAGTACACATCCTATTTCAGGACTTTTTGTATTTTTTATTATTTCAAAAGTATCTCCATGTGCATCTCTATCATGTATTATTATAGGTAGTTTAAGTTCATTAGCTAATTCTATTTGTCTTTTAAACCATTTTTTTTGAATTTCTCTAGGATAATTATCATAATAATAATCTAATCCTATTTCTCCTATAGCTTTTACTTTTTCATTTTGAGTTGCAAGATTTCTTAATGTTTCTATATCATCTTCAGTCATTTCACCTACATCATGAGGATGTACTCCAACTGCAGCATATATAAAATCAAATTCATTTGCTAAATCTACACTACTTTTAGAAGTTTGTATACATGCTCCTGGGTTTAAAACATAATCTACACCCTTATCTTTAAGTGAATTTATTAATTCTAATCTATCTTCTTCAAATCTTTCATCATTTAAATGTGCGTGTGAGTCAAATAACATTTAATCATCTCCTTATCTAACTTCGCAACCATCTTTAGCTCCTTGTGTTAATGGTAATACTAAATCATCACCATCATCACCAGCTGCTAATATCATTCCTTGTGATTCAACTCCTCTTAATTTAACAGGTTTTAAATTACAAACTACTGTAACTTCTTTTCCTATTAAATCTTCTGGCTTGTACCATTTAGCTATTCCTGAAACTATTTGTCTTGTTTCTGGTCCTATTTTAACTTGTGAAACTAAAAGTCTATCTGCTTTTGGATGTTTTTCACACTTTATTATCTTACCTATTCTAAGTTCTATTTTATCTAAATCATCTATAGATATTTCTTCTTTATGTTCTAATGGAGCTACTTCATCTTCTTTTTTCTCTGCAAATAACTCTTGTAATTCTTCTACTTCTTTTTCTATATCTAATCTTGGGAATAATGCATTTCCTTTTTCAACTTTTGTATTTTCTTTTATTAATCCAAAAGTTTTAGTACTTTCCCAAGTAGTTAAATTCTCATCATTTATTCCTAATTGAGCATATATCTTTTTAGCAGTATCATTCATCATTGGATTTATAAGAGTTGCTACTATTCTTATAGATTCACATAAATTGTATAACACTGCATCTAATTCATCTTTTTTAGCTTCATCTTTAGCTAAAGCCCATGGCATAGTTTCATCTATATATTTGTTCGTTCTTCTTATTAACTTCCAAGCTGATTCTAGCGCTTCGTTAAATTGAAGTTTATTCATTTCTATTTCAAAGTTTTCAACAGAAGTTTTAGCTGTTTCTTTTAAACTTTCATCAAATTCTGTACTTACTTTTGGCATTGGTATTATACCATCATTATATTTTTCAACCATAGAAACAGTTCTACTTACTAAGTTCCCTAAATCATTTGCTAAATCTGAGTTAAGTCTAGTTACAAAGTTTCTATGAGTATAGTTACCATCTTGTCCAAATGCAAACTCTCTTAATAAGAAGTATTTTAGAGCGTCCACTCCATATCTTTCTATCATTTGCTCTGGATAAACTATATTTCCTTTAGATTTACTCATTTTATCATTATCAAATAATATCCATCCATGACCATATACTTGTGTTGGCATTTCTTCCCCTAAAGCCATTAATATAGCTGGCCATATTATTGTATGGAATCTCATTATTTCCTTACCTACTATGTGAACATTAGCTGGCCAATATTTTTTATATTCAGAATCATCTTCACTCATATATCCTAAAGCTGTTATATAGTTGCATAATGCATCTACCCAAACATAAATAACGTGCTTTTCATCAAAAGGAACTTTAATTCCCCAATCAAAAGTAGTTCTAGTTACACATAAATCTTCTAAGCCTTTATCTAAAAAGTTTGCAACCATTTCATTTTTTCTAGATATAGGGAAGCAGAAATCAGGGTTTGCAAATAATTCTCTTAATCTATCTTCATATTTAGATAATTTAAAGAAATATGCTTCTTCTTTAGCTACATATGTATCTCTTCCACAATCAGGACATTTATTTCCTTCTAGTAATTGAGATTCTGTCCAGAAACTTTCACAAGGAGTACAGTATCTTCCTTCATAAGCTCCTTTATATATATCTCCTTGTTCATATAATTTTGTAAATATCTTTTGTATTACATCTTCGTGTCTTTTTTGAGTTGTTCTTATAAAGTCATCATAAGATATATCCATAGTTTTCCATAACTTTTGTATATCTGCTATCATTCCATCAAGGTATTCTATTTCTGTCATTCCCTTTTCTTTAGCAATTTTTTGTATTTTTTCACCGTGTTCATCTGTTCCTGTTAAAAACTTTACATCGTATCCACAGAAACGTTTAAATCTTGCTATAGCATCAGCTGCAACAGTTGTATAAGTATGTCCTATATGTAAATTTCCACTTGGATAATATATAGGTGTTGTAACATAAAAAGTTGGTTTTGTCATATGTTTTTCCTCCTAATTTTTGAAGTTCTGTATAATAAAAAACTCGCCTCCTATGAAACTTCATAGGGGCGAGGTTATATTCGCGGTACCACCCTAATTTTATCTAATATAAAAACTATTTTAGATATCTTAAGAGACGATAACGAGTCAATCCGTTTTATCTTAAAAATAGTAAAATTCTATTATTCGGATAAAATAGCTCCAAGACCATATTCAATAACTCTTTTAACGCTAGCTTTCACCTTACCTAGCTCTCTGTAGAAAAAATTATTATTTACTCATCTTTTCATTGCTTAATTATTATAATTAACAAAATTATTATGTAATATTCATTAAGCTTAATTTTATTAAATTTAAAACAGTATGTCAATGTAATTTAAGCATTATTTATACAAACAATATGTAACAGATAAATACAGCTGCCAATACCCCTGCTATATGACTAATCATAGCACACAATAATGTGTGTCTTGTTTTCTTTATTTTTAAACTTCCAAAATATATGGCCATTGTATAAAAAATAGTTTCTGATGCTCCAACAACTGTTGCTCCCATTTTTTCTATTAAACTTCCAATTCCTACTCTACTAACTAATTCATTATACATGCCTAGTGCTCCACTTCCTGATAAAGGTTTAACTATTATAAGTCCTATTAATTCTTTAGGAATACTAAGTAATTTAGCTATTGGATTAAATAAAAACTCTAGCAAATCTATACCTTTTCCATTCTTAAATATCCCTATGGCTAAAAATATACCTATTATATATGGCAATATACTCCATGTTGCTTTTAATCCCTCTATAGCTCCTTTTACAAAACTATCATAAATATCTACTCCTTTTAATTTACCATAAACAATAATTCCTAATATAATTAAAGGAATTATAGAATTTGAAAATATATTAATCATTATTTATAGTTCCTCCTTTGTAAAAACTTACAACTCATAATAGCTATTATTGTAGAGATTGTTGTAGCAAATAGAGTAGATACTATAATTTCACTTGGATTTTTTGCTCCTGCATCTAATCTCAATTTAACCATTGTAAAGGGTATTAATTGTATCGATGATATATTTATTACTAAAAACATAATCATATCATTTGTTGCAGTGTCTTTTTGTCTATTTAAAGTTTGTAATTCATTCATAGCTTTTAATCCAAATGCTGTTGCACCATTTCCTGCTCCTAACATATTTAAAGCCATATTCATAACAATATATGACATAGCTTTATGTCCTTTTGGTATAGATGGAAATATTTTTTTTAATAAAGGATATAATAAATTCCCTATCTTTTCTATTAACCCCGAATCTTTAGCTATGTTCATAATCCCCATCCAAAGTGCCATTATACCCGCCAAACTAAAAGCAAATTCAATGCCTTTAGATGCCTCATTTAATATAACAATATTTAAATTTTCTAAATTATTTGTAAGTAAACTTCCAAATATCCCAATAGAAACCATCCAAAACCATATTTTACTCATTAAAACAACTCCCCTCTTATGAATTTTATGATACTAAGTTGCTATATTATACTTGAAACTTAGCGTATATTATGTTTTAGTATACTTATGTAATTTTTTATATTTTTAGGGTAATAAGGAGATATATAATGAAAAATTTAACACTTCTTACTGACTTATATCAGCTCACTATGATTAATGGCTATTTTGAGAATGGTGTTCATGATGATATAGTCGTATTTGATATGTTTTTTAGAAAAAATGCATGTAAAGGTGGTTATACAATAGTCTGCGGTATTGATCAATTAGTTGAGTACTTAAATAATCTTCATTTTTCATCAGATGATTTAGAGTACCTTAAAGAGTTGAATTTATTTTCTGATAAATTTTTAAGTTTCTTAAAAGATTTTAAATTTACTGGAGACATCTATGCTGTTAAAGAAGGTACAGTAATGTTTCCAAATGAACCTATAATAAGAATTAAGGCTCCTCTTTATCAAGCTCAACTTATTGAAACAGCATTACTTACAATAGTTAATTTCCAATCATTAATAGCTACTAAAGCTTCTAGAGTTTGTTTTGCAGCTCAAGGGGATTCTGTGTTGGAGTTTGGATTAAGACGTGCTCAAGGCCCTGATGCAGGAATATATGGTGCAAGAGCAGCTATAATTGGAGGATGTAGTGCAACTGCAAATGTATTAGCGGGGAAAATGTTTGATATCCCGATAATTGGAACTCATGCTCATAGTTGGGTTCAAAAATTTGACTCTGAATTAGAAGCTTTCGAAGCTTATGCAAAAATTTACCCAGATAAATGTCTTTTACTAGTAGATACTTATGATGTTTTAAATAGTGGTGTTCCTAATGCTATTAAAGTTTTTAAAGATTTAAAAATGAAAGGATACGATCCAGTTGGAATTAGATTAGATTCTGGAGATTTAGATTATTTATCTAAAGCTTGTAAAAAAATGTTGGATTCTGAAGGTTTTACGAATTTAAAGATTTCAGCTTCTAATGATTTAGATGAATATGCTATTTCAAGATTAAAATCGTCTGGTTCTCCAATTAACTCGTGGGGAGTAGGTACAAAGTTAATTACTTCAGCTGATTCACCTTCTTTAGGTGGTGTTTATAAACTAGTAGCATCTATTAAAGACAATTGTATTGAACCTAAAATAAAAATTTCTGAAGATCCTGAAAAAATTACTAATCCAGGTTATAAAAAAGTTGTTAGAATATATAATAACCAAGGAAAAGCTGAGGCAGATTTAATTATGCTTGAAGATGAACTAATAGATACTTCAAAACCATTAACAGTTTTCCATCCTATATACACATGGAAAAAGAAAACTTTTAAAAACTATACAATACGAGAGCTTTTACAACCTTTATTTGTAAATGGAAAGTGTGTATATGAAAAAAGTTCAGTGTCTGAAATAAAAGAGTATGCTCAAAGAGAGCTTAATACTCTATGGAGAGAGTATAGACGTCTAGTACATCCTCAAACATATAAAGTTGATTTATCTGAAAATCTTTGGAATTTAAAAAATTCTATGCTAGACAACAAAAAAAATATTTAGTATATCGAAAGGAGTATTAGTATGGATGCAACAGATTTTAAAATTATAGATCTACTACAAGAAGATGGAAGAATTTCCATGAAAGATTTAGGTAAAATAGTAGGTCTAACATCGCCTGCAGTATCAGAAAGAGTTAAAAGGCTTGAGGAGGCAGGAGTTATTAAAGGATATAAAGCTATTATAAATCCAGATAAACTAGGAAGAGTTATTAAATCATTTATAAATATATCTTTACCTAGTGAAAATTATCAATCTTTTATCGATTATGTTAAACGTGAAAATCGTATAGTTGAATGTCATCATATAACTGGGGATGATTGCCTTTTATTAAAGGTTATCGTAAAAGATATGTATGACCTTGAACAAGTAATAGATAGAATTAAACAAGTTGGAAAAACTAAAACATCTGTTATACTTTCTACTGTAATTGAAGGTAAATCTATATTATAAAAAGGGGGCTGTCGCATCAGTAATATTAAATTACTGGGCGAAGCCCTTTTTTTACCACTAAACATAACACAAACATATAAAAATATATATCATTCTGTTTAATTTTTAAATATTTTATAAAAATAGGCATGCCAAATAAAGGTATTGAAATACCTTTTTAAAAATTAGGCTGCATTCTTTGTTTTATACAAATATGTTTTACATTTGCCTTTTTTAATTTTATTATGGAATTTATTGATATTATGAGCTAGAGCAATTAATATGCACTCTGATAAAACATTAGTTTTACCTTTTGATAAAAATCTTCTAAACTCCATATTTTGTTTTATTTGAGCAAAAGCTCCTTCAGCTTGAATACTTCTATTCATTCTTAGCTCAATCCCTTCGGGACTAAGTATTCTATTTAAATTTTCATTCCTTTTTTGATTAAATACTTTAGATATTTCTAATCTTTTTAGTCTTTCATTCATTGGAATTTTACTATTGTTACCTTTTATACACTTAGTTTTGTATTCACAATCTTTACAATCTTCGCATGTATAACAAGTTATTTCTTTTTTATATCCAGTTTTTGATGTTCTATTTTTAACTTGACTGGCAACTAATTTTTTATTATTTTTACAAATATAAAAATCATTATCTTTGTTATAAATCATATTTTCATATTTTCCAATGTCATTTTTATATTTTCTAGTTTTTAAAATTTCGTGATTAGAAGTTTTTATAAATGATATTTGTCCATTTTCTTCTAAAAATACATAATTTTCTTCACTTTCATATCCAGCGTCAGCTACTATTTTTGGATATTTAAAACCTATATACTTTTGAGAATCACTTAAAAATGGAATGAGTGTATTAGAATCTGTTGGATGATGACTTGCACTCATCCATACTATATACTCAGAATCAACTCCAACTTGAATATTATATGCAGGTTTTAATTGTCCATTTTTCATATGATCTTCTTTCATTCTCATAAAAGTAGCATCTTTATCTGTTTTTGAAAAACTGTTTCTTTCTCCTAATATATTAAGATTTTTTGTATATTTTTTTAATCTAGAAATATAAGTTTTCAGTTCTTCAATGCACTTTTGTAAAGATGATTTTCTTTTGCCTTTTCCAAATACAAATTGGATATCCTCTTCTTTTGCTAGTTTATTAAGTTTTTTAAGTAGCTTTTTCATATGATATATTTTAATTTCATTTTGATAAATTATCTTTATACCAAAGTTTTTTTCACATTTTAAGAAAAAGTCTTCTATGTTTTTTATCATTTTAGTTTTACTTTTTAAAA
>F157b_European_Toad__coassemble_18_pt1 | contig 19004 bp, 15 predicted proteins | sample F157b_European_Toad__metabat2_low_PE_001 | metagenome-assembled genome bin F157b_European_Toad
ATTATATACCATTTTTTACTAAAAGTAAATGATTTTAAGGGTTTTCGCATATAATAGGTCACTTATTATATGTTTTTTTATATCAAAAATAAAAGTACGTGTCTATTTAGGCACGTACTTTTTAAGTTTCTATATTAAGCTAATGTAGTAGCTTCTTTTTTCTCTTCTTCTTTAACAGGTGCTTCTGTATACCAACCTCTTAATTTCATAGCATCTGCTATTCTCTTAATTGACATCATATATGCAGCAGTTCTCATATCTACTTTGCGTTCTCCTGCTAATGCCCAGATTTCTTCAAATGCTTTTATCATTACATTTCTTTGTTTTTCTTGTACTTCGTCAAATGTCCAATTATATCTCATTAAATTTTGTACCCATTCAAAGTAAGAAACTGTAACTCCACCGCTATTAGCTAATATGTCTGGAACTAAAGTTATTCCTTTTTCAAATAATATTTTATCTGCTTCTGGAGTTGTTGGACCATTAGCTCCTTCACATACTAATTTAGCTTTTATATCTCCTGCATTTTGTGAAGTTATTTGGTTTTCTAAAGCACAAGGCATTAATATATCAACTTCTGTAGTTATTACACTTTGATCAACTGCCTCTGCTCCTGGGAATCCTTTTATACATCTATGTTCTTTATTATATGCCATTAAAGCATCCATATCTATTCCGTCTTTATTATATATTGTTCCTGTATGATCTTCTACATATATTACTTTAGCTCCTGCTTTAGCTATGTAAGTACCTGCAAAACTACCAACATTACCAAATCCTTGAAGTCCTACAGTTACATTTGATACATCTATTCCTACTTTTTTAGCAGCTTCCATAGCCATTGTAGCAACTCCATATCCTGTAGCTTCTTTTCTAGCTAAAGATCCATAAAATTCAACTGGTTTTCCTGTAAATACACCTGGTTGGAATTGACCTGTAACATTTGCATATTCATCAACCATCCAAGCCATTATTTCTCCATTTGTGTTAACATCTGGAGCTGGTATATCTTCTTTTTCTCCTATTATTGGAGCTATAGCTTTTGTGAATCCTCTTGCTATTCTTTCTAATTCAGCTTTAGAAAATTGTGTAGGGTCGATGGCCATACCACCTTTACCTCCACCATAAGGTATTCCTACTACTGAGCATTTAAAAGTCATCCAAGTAGATAAAGCTTTAACTTCATCCATACATACAGCTGGGTGGAATCTTAATCCTCCTTTAAAAGGTCCACAAGCATTATTGTGCTGAGATCTATATCCTGTAAATGTTCTTACTGTTCCATCATCCATTTTAACTGGAAATGATACTTCTAAAACCCTCATTGGATTTTTTAATATTTCATATACTGCTGGATCTGCCCCTAATTTGTCACAAGCAGTTTTTACTTGAGATCTTGCTATCTCTAGAACATTTAAAGTTTTTTCAGCCATTCTTAAATCCCCCTTAAATATTTAAATTTTTATTTTTAATCCCCTTTATAATTTTAGGAAATTATTTTCCCAAATTACAATTTGATTATAACACAGTTTATTATCTATTTGTACAAATCCAATATGTTTTTGTTAAAACATTTTAGTACATTTTTTGATTATAAATATACCTTAAATATACTAATATGTTAGAAATCTAAAAAACAGTATATTTTAAAATAATAAGTAAAATTTGAATTTAACTTTTATTTTTAAAACTCTTCCGAAATATGTATTAATTTAGATAATTTTATATTTTTTTGTATGTATTCTAATTATTGTTTTATTAAACATTTTTTGCTATAATACTTATTGAACATAATTACATATTTATAGGAGGAATTTAAAATGGCTTACAAAATAAACGATGCTTGTATAAGCTGTGGTGCTTGTGCTGCTGAATGTCCAGTTAGCTGTATATCAGCTGGAGATGACAAATACGTTATAGATGCAAACTCTTGTATAGAGTGTGGTGCTTGTAACGGAGTTTGTCCAGTAGATGCTCCTCAACCAGAGTAATATAATAAAAAAACTACCTAAATTTTAGGTAGTTTTTTCTATATTCTTGATTATTTATCTTGATTCATAAGATATGATAATGTAAATAAACTTTCTGTTAAATTAACATTTTCAACTATAACATCATCAGGAACATCTAAATCTAAAGGGGCAAAGTTCCAAACACCTTTTATTCCTGCATTAACCAATCTATCAACTACTTGTTGAGCTCCGTTTTTTGGTATACATAAAATCGCTATATCAATGTTATTTTCAGTTACAAAAGATTCTATCTCATCTGAATCTAATATTTCGAATTCTCTAATTTTTAACCCTATCATTCTTGGGTTAGCATCAAATAAAGCCTTTATCTTAAATCCTGCCTTTGTAAATCCTGAATAGTTTGCTATCGCTTGACCTAAGTTTCCAGCTCCAACTATTATAGAATTATAAGTTCTAGATAATCCTAATATCTTACCTATTTCATTATATAATTCTTCTACATTATACCCGTATCCCTGTTGTCCAAATCCACCAAAGTTATTTAAGTCTTGTCTTATTTGAGATGCTGTAAAACCTATTATATCACTTAATTCTTTTGAAGATATTCTTTGTATATCTCTTTCTAATAAATCACCTAAGTATCTATGATATTTAGGAAGTCTTCTTATTACAGCCATAGAAATATTTTTACTACTCATCTGATCACCTCCTATATGTTGATTATCCCTCTTTTTATATGCTATTTTTTTAACGAAGTGCATATATCCTTGATTATATTATACCAAAACATTATAATTTTAGATAGTTTAAAGGAGGTATATTTTTTATGATTGTTTTGTCATGTAATAACTTAAATAAAAGTTTTGGAATAGATACTATATTAGAAAATATCAGTTTTACTGTAAATGAAGGTGATAAAGTTGGTATTATAGGTGTTAATGGAACAGGAAAAACAACTTTATTTAAAATACTTTCTGGAATTTACGGTTACGACACTGGTGATATATACCTTGGAAAAGGTGTAGAAATAGGTTATCTTGAACAAAATACAAATTTCCAATCAGAAAAAACTATATACGAAGAAGTTTTAGCTGTTTTTTCTGATTTAATGGAAATGGAAAATCATATAAGAGAGTTAGAAATAAAAATAGCAGAAGAAAGTTCTAATCCTAATTCAAAGGAATTAGATAAACTTATGAATGAATATTCTAAAAAACTTGAACTATTTTCAGAATTAAATGGTTATGGATATAAATCAGAAGTAAAAGGTATTTTAAAAGGTTTAGGTTTTTCTGATTCGGATATGGAAACTCCTATAAATATATTATCTGGAGGAGAAAAAACTAGAGTTTTACTTTCAAAATTATTACTTAAAAATCCATCTCTTCTACTTCTAGATGAGCCTACTAACCACCTTGATTCAGAAGCCATAGAATGGCTAGAATTATTTTTAAAACAATATAAAGGAACAGTGATTATAATATCCCATGATAGATATTTCTTAGACCAAGTTGTCAATAGAGTATTTGAAATTCACAATAAAAAACTTAAATCATATAATGGTAATTACTCTAAATTTATAGAATTATCTAAAATCGAAAAAGAGTTAGAATTAAAGAAATACGAAGATCAGCAAAAAGAAATAAAAAAACAAGAAGAATCTATAGAAAAACTAAAAGCTTATGGGCGAGAAAAACATTTAAAAAGAGCTAGAAGTAAAGAAAAAATGTTGGATAAAGTAGATGTATTAGACAAGCCCGATATATATAGAAAAAGGGCTAGTATTAAGTTTAATCCTACAGTTTCAAGTGGAAATGACGTTTTACATGTTGAAAATCTTTCTATGGGTTATGGAGAAAGAATTCTTTTCAAAGATATTAATTTCAACATATATAGAGGAGAAAAAGTTGCTTTAATCGGAGCTAATGGAATAGGTAAGTCTACTTTATTTAAAATAATAATGAATGAAATAATACCTTTAACAGGTTCTACTAAACTTGGTACAAATGTTCATGTAGATTACTTCCATCAGGAACAAAAAACACTTAATTTGGATAATACTATTATAGACGAAATTTGGGATGACCATCCTAATTTAACTCAAACTGAACTTAGAAATATGTTAGGTTCTTTTTTATTTGAAGATGAAGAAGTTTTTAAAAAGATTTCTACTTTAAGTGGTGGAGAAAGAGCTAGAGTTGCAATATTAAAATTAATTTTATCTAATTCTAACTTCTTACTTCTTGATGAACCTACAAATCATCTTGATATAGACTCTAAAGAAGTTCTTGAGGAAGCTTTATTAAACTATACAGGAACTTTATTTACAATATCTCATGATAGATATTTTTTAAACACTGTTGTAGATAAAATACTTGTTCTTGATCCAGAAGGTATAACTGAATATCTAGGTAATTATGATTACTATATGGAAAAGAAAAAACAGTCTACTGAAATGAGTATAGTTGAAACAAGCGAAGAAAAAACGAAAACTCAAATAAAAGAAGAAAAAAGAAAAGAAAGAGAACAAAGAGAAATTGAAAAAAAAGCAAGAGTTAAAAGGCAAAATATAGAAAAAGAAATTGAAGAAATTGAAACAAAAATAGAAGAACTTGATATGCTTATGTGCCAAGAAGAAGTATATTCAAATCCAGAAAAATCTAAAGAAGTTAGTCAAAATAAATCTTCTTTAGAAAATAAATTAAATGAATTATATGAAGAATGGGAACAGCTAATGTAAGCTGTTCTTTATTTAATATAAATTAAGGAGGTATTTTTATTGACACAATTTTTTAATCTTAATAATGAAAATAAAAATTTTTATAAACTATTAATATCACTTTGTATCCCTATAATAGTACAAAATCTTATATCTACATCTGTAAATATAATAGATACTGTAATGATTAGTAGCTTAGGCGAAGAATCTTTAGCCGCTATAGGAGTTGCTAATCAATATTTTTTCTTGTTTAGTATGACTTTATCTGGGTTGATAGGTGGTGCTAGTTTATTTATATCTCAGTTTTTTGGTAAAAATGATGCTAATAATATAAAAAGAGTTACAGGTTTAAATGTTTTACTCGGTCTAATATTAGGTTTATTATTTTTTATACCCGCTTTTATATTCCCTAAATTTATAATACATTTTTTTTCATATGATCCTAATGTAATAAATTTATGTAGTCAATATTTTAGTATAATAGCATTTTGTTATCCTTTAATAGCTATTAGTACAGTGTTTAGTATGGGTTCAAGAAGTGTTAGAAACCCTAAGCTAGGAATGATTTGTAGTGCTATAGCACTTTTAAGTAATATTTTTTTAAATTATTGTTTAATATTTGGAAACTTAGGCTTCCCAGCTCTTGGAGTTCGCGGAGCTGCCCTAGCTACTGTTATAGCTAGACTTATAGAATTTTTACTTTTAATATACTATGTTTATATATTTAAAAAAGATTATATCTTAAAATTTGGTATTAAAAATTTAAAATCTATAAATAAACAATTTATAAATACTTTCTTTTCTAAAAGTATACCTATATTATTAAATGATAGTGGATGGGGTATAGGTACCGTTTTATATTCCGTAGCTTATGCAAAAGCTGGTACATCTGCAATTGCAGCTAGTCAAATAGCAACTAGTACAGGAAATTTTTTTATAATAACTTCTGTATGTGTTGCTATGGGTGCATCTATAATGTTAGGAAATGAGCTAGGTGCTGATAGAAAAGATATTGCCATTGATTACGCTAAAAAGTTTTCTAAAATAGTATTTCTAGTTGGAACTTTTTTTGGAATTTTACTTATATTAAATATACCTTTATTACTTAAAATATTTAATGTTTCAAATAAACTTATGCCTGATATCATCAAAATATTTATTATAATGGGTATATTAATGGGACTTAAATCATTTAATACTTTATTAGTCATCGGAATTTTAAGAAGTGGTGGAGATACTAAATTTGCTTTATTCCTAGAGTTAGGCTGTATGTGGCTAGTATCTCTTCCTCTTACTTTCATATTTGCGATTAAAGGAGCTCCAATTTATACCTTAGTTCTTCTTACTTATTCAGAAGAAATTGTAAAATTTATATTTGGAGTTCCAAGAGCATTATCTAAAAAATGGGTAAATAATATTGTAAAAGAAATTGATTAAATAATTTTAAACTAAAAAGAGAGTACAAAACCAATTGTACTCTCTTAATTTCTATTGACCTATTTTTAAATTAGGAACAGCATTTAAACTCATATCATGAATTTTGCCATTTATAAAATTATAATATCCAGCACATCCAATCATTGCCGCATTATCCGTACATAATATAAGTGATGGATACTTAACTTTTATATTTTCTTTTTTCGCCATTAAAGTTAATTTTTCTCTTAATGCTGAGTTTGCTGCAACTCCCCCAGCTAATGCAACCGTATCATATCCTTTTTCTTTAGTAGCTTTTATAGCTTTTGTTGCTAAGACTTCCACTACAGCTTCTTGGAATGATGCTGCTACATCTTCAACTACTATTTCTTCATTTTTCATTTTTTTAGCATTTAAATAATTTAAAACTGCTGATTTTAAACCACTAAAACTAAAGTCATATCCTTCATCCATACATGCTCTTGGAAAATCTATTGCTTTTTTATCTCCTTTTTTAGCTAATTTATCTATTATAGGTCCACCTGGATAACCTAAATTCATGGCTCTTGCAATTTTATCAAATGCTTCTCCAGATGCATCATCTTTAGTTTTCCCTAAAATTTCATATTTCCCATAATCTTTCACTTCTACTAGATGTGTATGTCCACCTGAAACTATTAAAGTTGTAAAAGGTGGTTTTAAATTTTTATCTTCTATATAATTTGCACTTACATGCCCTTCAATATGATTAACTCCAACTAAAGGAATATTTAATGTATAAGCTAGTGCCTTAGCATATGAAAGTCCTACTAAAACAGCACCTACTAATCCCGGTCCATAAGTAACTGCTATATGGTCTATATCATCAAAAGTTACATTTGCTTCATCTAATGCTTGTTGTACCACCATAGGTATATTTTCTATATGCTTTCTAGATGCTACTTCAGGTACAACTCCTCCAAATTTTTTGTGTAACTCTATTTGAGTTGAAATTATATTACTTAAAACTTCTCTTCCATTTTTTAAAATAGCACATGCTGTTTCATCACAGCTAGATTCTATAGCTAATGTTATTATATCTTTTTTCATATTACACCTCTTTTAATTGGCTCCACATTATCATTGCATCTTCTTTGTTATCACTATAATATTCTTTTCTTATTCCAGATAATTTAAATCCATATTTTTTATATAAATTTTGAGCTACTATATTAGATACCCTAACTTCTAGTGTCATTGCAAATATATTATTTTCTATACACTTTTTAACAAGATGCTTAATAAGTTCATCACCTATCTTTTTTCCTCTATAATCACTATGTACAGCTACATTTGTTATATTCCCTTCTCCAGCTATAAACCATATACCTACATAGCCAACAATTTTATTATCAATTTCTGCTACTAAATAATTAGCAACATCATTTTTCATTTCTTTTTCAAATTCACCCTTAGACCAATGATGTTCAAAACAGTTTTTTTCAACTTGAAAAACTCCATCTACATCACTACTTACCATATCTCTAATTATTAATTTACTATTTTCCATTTTCTAACCTCTTCATTTTTTCTTCATACTGAACTTCTGCTTGAGATTTTCTTATATACATTGGATTTATAGTATAACAGTTATGTATATCTATTTCTTTTTCAAACTTAGATTTAGCTATAGCACATAAACTACTAGCTTTACTTACATTATTAGATACAGATGCTATATAAGAATTATTAAGTTGTCCTAATTTTTCTTTATATAAAGTAGTAGCTTCTCCAACTATTATAAATTCATCATTTGATTTTGATAATTCATCTACCAATTCATCTATTGTAACTACATTTACATCTTCTAATGTTTTAAATTCACCATTTTCAAATTTATATTTTCCTGTATATACTTGATTTCTTTGTGCATCTAAGATTGGACAAATTATTCTTTCACAAAGATTCATATTAAATGCTAAAGATTCTAATGAATTAACTGAAATTATAGGTAAATTTCTTACTTGTGCTATAGCTTTAGCTGTAGCCATAGAAATTCTTAATCCTGTAAATGAACCTGGTCCTATACATATAGCAATTGCATCAATATCTGATACATTTAAATCACTTTCTTTTATCATTGATTCAATCATTACCATTAATTTTTGTGAATGCGTCTTTTTTGTATTTACTGTATATTCACATATTAATTTATCATCTTCTATAATACATACACTTGTTGAATGTGTAGATGTGTCTATTCCTAAAATTTTCATTATCTAGTCAACTCCTTAACTATTTCTTCGTACTTTTCTCCTTTTGGAGTTAATATCATTTCTCTTCCCATTTCTTTATAATTCATTTCTATATATAAATATTCGTCTGGTAGTATATCCTCAATTAAGTTTGCCCATTCAATTATACAAACTCCATCTCCATTTATATATTCATCAAATCCTATATCATACATTTCATCGCTACTTCCAATTCTATATACATCAAAATGGTATAAAGGCATTTTCCCCTCATACTCATTTACTATTGTAAAAGTTGGGCTAGTTATATAATCATCTACTTCTAAAGACTGTGCTAAACTTTGAGTCATAGTAGTTTTTCCTGCTCCTAAATCTCCTACTAAACATATTACACTTTTAGGAGTTAATAATTTACCTAATTTAGCTCCGATTTCTCTTGTTTGTTCTTCATTTTCTAAATATATTTTAACCATATATATCATCTCCATAAATAAGACTTTTTTATTTTAATATAACAGATATTATTATATTATAACAAATTACTATTATAAAGCCTTACATTAACAAAGTTTTATTATAGTTATATATTTTCTAATAAAAAATTTTAATAATAAAAAAGATATACCGAAATAGATTTTATTGATAATCTAATTTCGATATATCTTTTAACTTATCTTTTTAATATTACTTCCATCTTCTTATAAAGTGGTAATGTAATTAATGACATAAATATTGCTTTTACTATATTAAATGGTGCTATCATCCAAATTACAAAACTTTTTAAATCTATTACATTTGAATTTATAACATGACCCATATCTATTATAACTTTCATAGGCATTATTTTTCCATAGAAAGGTAGCAATACATAATAATTAGTTAGACTTCCTACTAAAGTCATAACTATTGTTGCTAAAAAGAACCCTAAAATTAGCCCTTTTATATTTTTTTTATGTCTATAAACTAATGATAAAACTACAACGTATGAACCACCTATTAATAAATTTGCAATTTCTCCAATTCCAGCTGTTGTTGAAGATGTTAATCCATTAAATAAATTTTTTAAAAGTGCTATTGTTAAACCGGATACAGGCCCTAATGCCATTCCTCCAAATATAGCTGGTATATCTGATATATCAAGTTTTAAAAAATCAGGAAATACTCCAGGGATTGGTATTGATATAAACATCAATACATAAGAAATTGCAGCTAATATAGCTATTTTTGTCATTTTGTTTACACTAATAGTTTTTTTGTTATTACATATACTATACATAAATTTTTCCTCCTATTCTAAATTAGGAAAAATAAAAAGCTCAAAGAATCTCTTCGAGCTTAGTTTTCAAGTATATTAATAATAACTTTATATACTAATCCTCTCTCATCCAGACTTTACTGTCGGCCTTGGAATTTCACCAAGTCATGCTACAAAGTAGCTCGCGGGCTATACCGCCGGTAGGGAATTTCACCCTGCCCCGAAGATCTTATTTGCTATTTAATTTTCCTTATACTTATATGGTATTAATAAAAGTTTAAAATGTCAACCTAAACTAAATTTATTTTTTATATACAACCTTTCCATCTATTATTGTATATAAAACATTGCTTTGAACTTCTAATGGATTATTATCCCATATTACTATATCTGCATCTTTTCCAATTTCAATAGAACCAACTCTGTTATCAATCCCTAGTGCTTTAGCAGAATTTATAGTTATTGCTTCTAATGCTTTTTTAGAGTCCATGCCGTGCTTTACAGCTATCCCTGCACATATAGGTAAATATTGTAGAGGTATTACAGGATGGTCTGTTGTTAATGATACTTGCATACCTGCATTTGATAAAATTCCAGCTGTATCGAAAGTTAAATTCCTTAATTCTATTTTAGACCTTTCTGAAAGAGATGGTCCTACTATAACTGGATATCCTTCTTCTACTAAATCTTCAACTATTAAATGACCCTCTGTACAATGGTCTAGAGTTAGTTTTAAATCAAATTCTTTTGCAATTCTTATAGCAGTAAACATATCATCAGCTCTATGTGCATGTACTTTAAAAGGAATTTCTTTATTTAATACTGGAAGTAAACTTTCCATTTTCATATCATAGTCTGGCTTTTCATGTTCATCATCTTCTTCATGAAGTTTTACATCTTCTAGATATTGTTGTGCTTCTCTTAATGTTTCTCTTAACATTGCAGCAATTGCCATTCTAGTTTGTGGAGCTTTTTCCTCCTGTCCATAACAACTTTTTGGATTTTCACCAAATGCTATTTTTGATGCTACAGGATTTTTTATTACCATCTTATCTATTCTTCTTCCAACAGTTTTTATAGCAATACATTGTCCTCCCATAACATTTGCACTTCCTGGAGTGCTGCATACAGATGTAATTCCTCCATTTCTAGCTTCTTCAAAACTTCTTTCCATTGGATTTATTCCATCTATCGGATTTAAATGTGGAGTTATTGGATCAGTTTCTTCATTTCCATCTGCTCCTTCAAATCCCATACCATCTTCCCATAATCCTAAATGAGTATGTGCATCTATAAATCCAGGAAAAACCAAATTATTATTTGCATCTATAACTTCTATATCTAAAGGAACAACTATATCTTTTCCTATTTGAGTTATTTTACCATTTTCAATAAGTATATCACCTTCTATAATTCCATTAGTGATAGTATTTATAATTCCATTTTTTATAAAAAGCATTTATTCCTCCTATACTTCTTTTACATCTTTCATTGTTAAAGAAACCTTCTGTGTTTTTAAATCTATACCAATTACTTTTACGTCTATTACATCCCCTACAGTTACTATAGTCATAGGGTCTTTTATAAATTTATTGCTCATTTGAGACTTATGAACTAGTCCATCATTTTTTATTCCAATATCAACAAATGCCCCAAAATCTACAACATTTCTTACCGTACCTTTTAAAATCATACCTTCTTTTATATCTTCAATGTTTAATACATCACTTCTAAGAATAGGTTTAATTCCTTCTTCTCTAGGGTCTCTTCCTGGTTTTTTTATTTCAGATATTATATCTTTTAAAGTTACAATTCCAACTTCCAGTTCTTTACTTAATTCATTTAATCCTATTTGCTGTATTTTTTCATCTATTTCACTTATATTTTTATTTTTTAAATTATCTAATGTATACCCTAATTTCTCTAATAATTTTTTACATATATCATAACTTTCAGGGTGTACTCCTGTGTTATCTAAAGGATTTTTTGAATTTGTTATTCTCATAAATCCTGCACATTGAGTAAAAGCTTGAGGCCCTAATCTTTTAACCTTTTTAATTTGACTTCTTGACGTAAAATCTCCATTTTCTTCTCTATATTCAATTATATTTTTAGCAATAGTTTTAGTTATACCTGCTACGTGTTGAAGTAGTGAATATGAAGCAGTATTTAAATCAACTCCTACAGAGTTTACAGAGTCCTCTACAACTCCATCTAAAACTTCTTCTAATCTCTTTTTATTAAGATCATGTTGATATTGACCTACTCCAATACTCTTAGGGTCAATTTTAACTAATTCAGCTAAAGGATCTTGAAGTCTTCTCGCTATTGATATAGCTCCCCTTATAGAAACATTTATATCTGGGTGTTCTTCATTTGCAAGTTCTGATGCAGAATATACAGATGCTCCAGCTTCACTTACTATAGTGTATAAAACATCACTGTTTATTTCTTTTATCATTTCTGATACAAATTGCTCAGACTCCCTTGATGCTGTTCCATTTCCTATTGAAATTATATCTATATTATATTTTTGTATAAGTTCTTTTAAGTCCTTTTTAGCTTTTTCTACATCATTTTGAGGCTTAGTTGGATATACTGTCGTATAATCTAATAATTTTCCATTTTTATCAACAACAGCAATTTTGCATCCTGTTCTGTATGCAGGGTCAAATCCCATAACTACTTTGTCCTTAACAGGTGGTTGTAGTAATAAACTTTTAACGTTTTGTCCAAATACACTTATTGCTCTTTCATGTGCTAAATCAGTTAAGTGAGTTCTAATTTCTCTTTCTATTGAAGGAAATATAAGTCTTTTATATGAGTCTTCTATAGCAGATATTATTTCTTCTTTATTAATTTCATTATTTTTATTAACATATAAGTCAATTATATGGTTTATTACTTTTTCATTATTAATTTCTAATTTAACTTTTAAAAAGTCTTCTTTTTCCCCTCTGTTTATAGCTAGAACTCTATGAGGGGCTATTGTTTTTACAGATTCACTAAATTCATAATACATATCATAAACTGAATTTTCATCTTTTGAGTTTTTACTTGAAATAACCCCTTCTCTTAAAGCTAAATCTCTTATATATTTTCTTAATTTAGCATCTTCTGAAGCTAATTCAGCTATTATATCTTTTGCTCCTTTTAATGCATCTTCTTGCGAATTAACTTCTTTTTCTTTATTTATATATTTTTTACATTCGACATTTATATCTATTTTTTCATTTAATATAGCTTTAGCTAAATTTTCTAAACCTTTTTCTTTTGCAATAGTAGCTCTTGTTCTTTTCTTTTGTTTATATGGAGCATAAATATCTTCTACCTCTTGTAATGTTTTAGCTAATTCTATATTTTTTACTATTTCTTCAGTTAATTTTCCTTGTTCTTCTATAATTCTTTTAACGTCATCTTTTCTAGATTGTAAATTTCTTAAATAAACTAGTTTATCGTGAAACGCTCTAAGTATAACATCACTCATTTCACCAGTCATTTCTTTTCTATATCTAGCTATAAATGGTATAGTATTACCTTCATCTATAAGTTTTATAGTATTTTCAACTTGAGAATCTCTTAAGTTAAATTCATCTTTTAAAATTTTATTTATATCCAACTAAAATACCTCCTAAAAATGGGCGTGTCTCAAAATATGAAACACACCCTTATGTTTTAAGCATTATTTACTTTACTCATTTTTAAATATTCATTTATAAATAAATCTATATTTCCATCCATAACACTATCAACATTTCCAAGTTCTGCATTTGTTCTGTGATCTTTAACTAACTTATATGGTTGAAAAACATAAGACCTAATTTGACTACCCCAAGTTATTTGAGAGTATTTTCCTTGTAAATCTTCTATTGTTTCCTTTTGTTCTAATTCTTTTAATTCTATAAGTTTTGCCATTAACATTCTCATAGCAGTTTCTTTGTTACTATGTTGAGACCTTTGATTTTGACATTGAACAACTACACCAGTTGGTATATGAGTTATTCTTACAGCTGAATCTGTAGTATTAACATGTTGTCCCCCAGCACCAGAAGCTCTATATGTATCAATTTTTAAATCCGAAGGATTTATATCAATTTCTATACTATCATCAAGTTCTGGTATTACATCTATTGATGCAAAAGATGTATGTCTTTTTCCAGAAGGGTCAAAAGGAGATATTCTAACTATTCTATGTACTCCTTTTTCACTTTTTAAGTATCCAAATGCATTAATCCCTTCAATTTGTATTGTAGCACTTTTTATTCCAGCTTCCGTATCAGATTGTAAATCTAACGTTTTAACCTTAAATCCTTTAGAATTTGCCCATCTATCGTACATTCTCAGTAACATTTCAGCCCAATCTTGAGCATCAAGTCCTCCTGTTCCTGCATTAATAGATAAAATAGCATTATTTTTATCATATTCTCCACTTAATAAAGTTTTTATCTTTACTTTATCAAGTTCTTCTTCAAGTGAATTTATTGATATTTCCACTTCTTTTTCTAAAGAATCATCACTTTCTTCTTGTGCTAATTCTAAAAGTACCTCTATATCATCTAAAGATGTCTGTAGCTGATTATATTCATCTACAGTATCTTTAAAGTTTTTATTTTCTTGAATAACTTTTTGAGCATTTTCATTATCATTCCAAAATTCTTGCTCACTCATTATTTTTTCATTTCTAATAATATTTTCTTTAAGGGCATCTATGTCAAAGAGAAACCCTCAATTCTTTTAAATTGTTAGACATAACTTCTATTCTATGTCTATATTCCTGTATATTAAGCATATGTTCCCTCCAAATTATTTACCGCAGCATTTTTTGTATTTTTTACCGCTTCCACAAGGACATTCATCATTTCTTCCTATTTCTTCGCCTTTTTTTACTGTTTTATTAGCTTCTTCATCTGTATTTGCAGATATTTTATCTACATCTACTACTTGTTTTCTTTGTATAGGTTGTTCAATTGTAAAATTGTATAGATATCTTACAGTATCATCTTGTATAGCTTTAGTCATGTTATCAAACATGTCAAATCCCTCTAACTTATATGCTACAACTGGGTCTTGTTGTCCTATAGCTCTAAGCCCTATACCTTGACGTAATTGATCCATTGCATCTATATGATCTATCCAATATGAGTCAACAGCTTGTAATAATATTACTCTCTCTATTTCTCTCATTTGCTCTGAACCAACCATATTTTCTCTTTCTTCATAAAGTTTATTTGCAATATCAAATACAGTTTCTATAACTTCTTCTTTTTTCAGATTTTCAAGATTTTGTATTTCTAAGCTTCCTACTGGCATAAACATATGATATAAATAATCTTTGTATGCATTTAAATCAAATCCTTTATCTGTTATATACATGTCATATCCATCTGAAATTATAGATTTTATCATTGTTTGTATTTGTTCTTTTAAGTTTTCACCTTCTAATACACGTCCTCTTTGCTCGTATATTATCTCTCTTTGCTTATTCATAACATCATCATATTGAAGGACATGTTTTCTAATACCAAAGTTTCTTCCTTCAACTTTCTTTTGAGCATTTTCTATAGACTTAGTTAGCATCTTAGCTTCAATAGGTGTATCTTCATCTAATCCTATTTTTTCAACCATTCCAGAAATTCTATCACTACCAAATAATCTCATAAGTTCATCTTCTAAACTTATATAAAATCTTGAACTACCTGGGTCTCCTTGACGTCCAGCACGACCACGTAACTGGTTATCAATTCTTCTAGATTCGTGTCTTTCTGTACCTATTATTGCTAGTCCCCCAGCTTCTATAACTTTTGCTTGTTCTTCTTCAGTTTGAGCTTTATATTTTTTAAGTATTTTATTAAAATCTTCTTTAGCTTTTTTTACTTCATCAGTTATTTCTATTCCTAAGTTTTCTACGTCTGCATCTACTTTATTTATTAGTTCTTCAGGATATCTCATTTTCTTCATTTCTTTTTTAGTTAAAAATACAGGATTTCCTCCTAAAACTATATCTGTTCCACGACCTGCCATGTTAGTTGCAATAGTTACCGCTCCTAATCGTCCTGCTTGAGCTACTATTTCTGCTTCTTTGTGATGGTTTTTCGCATTTAATACTTCATGTTTTACACCTTTTCTTTTTAAAAGCATAGATAATATTTCTGATTTTTCTATTGAAACTGTACCAACAAGAACTGGTTGATTATTTTTATGTCTTTGTATTATATCTTCAACTACTGCATTAAATTTACCTAGTTCACTTTTATAAACACAATCAGGTAAGTCTTGTCTTAATATTGGTTTGTTAGTTGGTATTTGAACAACATCCATCTTATATATTGCTTTAAATTCTTCTTCTTCTGTTTTTGCAGTACCTGTCATTCCTGATAACTTGTTGTACATTCTGAAGTAATTTTGGAATGTTATAGTTGCTAAAGTTTTAGACTCTCTTTGTATTTTTAAACCTTCTTTAGCTTCAATTGCTTGGTGTAATCCTTCAGAGTATCTTCTACCAAACATAAGTCTTCCTGTAAACTCATCAACTATAACTATTTCTCCATCTCTTACAACATAGTCAACATCTAACTTCATTATTTTATGAGCTTTTAATGCTTGATTTATATGATGGAATAACTCTATATGAGCTATATCAGTTATATTATCTACATTAAAGTAAACCTCTGCTTTTTGTATACCACTTTCAGTTAAAGATGCTGATTTTTGTTTTTCATCTATCTCATAATTTCCTTCTTTTAATGTATGTATAAATGTATTTGCATCTACATATAAATGTGTAGATTTGTCCCCAGGTCCAGATATTATAAGTGGAGTTCTAGCTTCATCTACTAATATAGAGTCAACCTCATCAACTATAGCATAGTTTAACTCTCTTTGAACTTTTTCTTCTTTATGTATAACCATATTGTCTTTTAGGTAATCAAATCCATACTCATTGTTAGTTCCGTAAGTTATATCACAATCGTATTGAGCCTTTCTCTCCTGAGCATTTTGACCATGAACAATAACCCCAACTGTCATACCTAAAAACTCATATACTTTACCCATTTGCTCTTTATCACGTTTAGCAAGATAATCATTTACTGTTACAACATGTACCCCTTTGCCCGTTAACGCATTTAAATAAACCGGAGCTGTTGCAACTAAAGTTTTACCTTCTCCAGTTTTCATCTCAGCTATTCTTCCTTGATGTAAAACTATTCCTCCTATAAGCTGTACTCTATATTGGCGCATTCCAAGTACTCTTTTTGAAGCTTCCCTTACAACAGCAAAAGCTTCTGTTAAAATATCATCTACAGTTTCACCATTTTTTAATCTTTCTTTAAAGACATTAGTCATATTTTTTAATTCTGTATCTGACATTACTTGAAATTTTGATTCTAAAGCATCTATTCCATCAACTATTTTATTAAATTTTTTCATTTCTCTTTTATCAGCTATATTAAATATATTATCTAAAAAACCCATATATGTATCTCTCCTCGCTCATTATATGTATAATATACATTCTACCATAAATTCTTTATATTTTATATTTAAAAAGCTATCGATTATTATTTTTATCGATAGCTTTATATAACTAAATTTAATTCTACTTTTGTTCTATCATTCCATAACCGCCATTTTTTCTTTTATACACTATTGATATTCCATCAGTCTGAGTATTTCTAAACATAAAGAAGTCATGTCCTAATAAGTCCATTTGTAAAACTGCCTCTTCTGGACTCATTGGTTTCATGTTAAATTTTTTGTATCTTTCTATTCTTATAGAACTTTCATCTTCTTCGTTAACTTCTTCTTCTGATAAGTCTTGTATATGATTAAATCTTATACTTTCATTTAATTTATGCTTATCTTGTACCCTTTTTTTATATTTTCTTAATTGGCTACTTAATTTATCATATACTATATCTATAGCTGCATATAAGCTTTCCTCTGTATCTTCTGCTCTTATTATCGGACCACTTATAGGTATTATAGTTACTTCTACCTTTTGTCTTGCTTTTCTAGCACTGACAGTAACTTTTACTTCAGTTTCTGGGTGAAGGTAATTTTCTAATCTTTCTAATTTTTGTTCTACTGCATTTTTTATGGCATCTGTTAATTCTATTTGTTTCCCAGATATTTTTATTTTCATAAGAACATCTCCCTTCATTATAAGTAAAACTTATATTTTAATTTCTATTTTTAAATTCAATTTCCTTTATTTTTATTGTTAGCTTATTGGAATTATAATATACAATCTAATAAAAATTATTTTTAAAATTCTATTTTTTAAAATAAAGTTGTGGATTTATTTAATAATATAGTTTGTGGATAATGTGGATATTTTTGTTAATAAGTTTATATTCATTTATATTTACACATTTTTAAAATTCAATTTACCCACAGAACTTATGTTTATATGTTATTAATTTGTTTATTTTTGTCAAATTTTGGTGTAATTTAAATAAATAATTTTAAATAAAAAAAAAGCACCTTAAAGGTACTTATGTAATATGTTAGCTGACCTGGTCTTTGCCCCCACACTCGCCTGCTGGAGCTTTCGCTTGGGTTTGCCGCACTACTAACCCTCTCGACTTTAATGTCGGCAGGTCTTACTTCTAAGCTGCACCATGATCATTAATTCCATTTTTAGAATCAACTTACGTGGGTCCTTTCGCCTGCAACTGGCATGAACTTTCAACCACAGACCTAATATATTACTAATTTATTTTAATATCTTAATGCTTATATGTCAATAATTTATTTTTGTTAAAAATGTGCATATATAAATTTTTGCAACATCTTTATCTTTTAATACTTTTGAAATTTCGTTTACTGTACTTCCAGTAGTAAAAATATCATCTATAATTAAGACTTTTTTATCTTTACATAAATTTATACTATCATAACATCCAAAGGCGCCTTTTACCTCTTTTGCTCTCTCTTTATTAGTTAATTTAAATAGTTTTATTGTATTTTTCTTTCTATAAATAGAATCTAACACATTTTTATTTTCTAATTTCCCAAGATTTCTAGCTATGAGTTTAGCTTGATTAAATCCTCTTCTTTTCTCTCTTTTTTTATGTAGTGGAACATATAGAATGTAGTCATAATCTATATTTTGGTTTTTTAGTTTTTCTTGCATTATTTTAGCTATAATTTTTGCCATAAAAGTTTTATCATTATATTTAAATCCAAAAACAATTTTTTTACTAACCCCATTATATTCAATACAACCTATTGCTTTATCAAAATAATATTCTTTATTTATACAAAAAGGACATTCTTTTAATAAGTTTTTAGGAGAAATTGTCTCAACTGATTCATTTAAAATTGTTTTTCCACACTTTACACATCCATTATTTATAAAATTTAAACTCATAAAACAATCTTTACACAAAGAATAAGAGTTATAC
>F157b_European_Toad__coassemble_19_pt1 | contig 18553 bp, 17 predicted proteins | sample F157b_European_Toad__metabat2_low_PE_001 | metagenome-assembled genome bin F157b_European_Toad
TATATATAGTACTCATTATAATTGTAATAATCAATAAAATACTTAATCCTAAAATTCTTAATTTAACTTTCTTCATTTTTTATATCCCCCTAATACTTTATTAATAGTCTAAGTATTTCCATATATATTTTTTTTATTCTTAACTTTTATTACAAAAAAATAGACTGTATTTATTAACAGTCTATTTTAAATATTTTTATTATTTCTAGCTCTTTCTATTATAAAGTGTTCTGCATTTTCTATATGTTCAATGGCATATTTTTTTGCATCTTCGTTATTTCCATCAATTATAGCATTTAATATTTTTTCATGTTCTTCCACTAGATTGTATGATGTATCAAAATCAGATATATATGTAGCCCTAAATCTATGAACTTGTTCCCAAAGAGAGTTTATTAGTTGGCTTAACTTTTTATTTTTAGTCGCGTTAAATATAAACTCATGAAATTCAACGTCTTTTTTTAATAGTGTATCAGTATCATCTTTATTTTCAATACTTTTCTTAAACTCTTCTGCTATTTTCTTAAGTTTTTTAACATCTTCTTCATGAATTCTTTCAGCTGCTAAATATGCCGCTAACCCTTCTAAACTAGATCTTATCTCTAATACATCAATTACATCCTTTAATGACATATTCGCTACATATGCACCTTTTCTAGGTAACATCACAACTAAACCTTCTAACTCTAACTTTCTAATAGCTTCCCTTATAGGAGTCCTACTTACACCTAGTTGCTCAGCTAATTGAACCTCCATAAGTCTTTGTCCTGGTTTTAGCTTCCCCTCTAAAATAGCCTCTCTTAAATTTTCAAAAACTACATCTCTTAAAGGCTTATAGTTGTCTAAATTCAATTTTGTTAAGCTATCCATAAATTTCAACTCCTTTATCGCTGCTTTTAACTAAATATACTTGGTTGTATTCAGTTAGCAACTCTTGTTTTGCATTAATAGCCCATTCCTCATTATCAAATAATCCAAATACTGTAGGCCCACTTCCACTCATCATAGAACCTAAAGCTTTATTTTTTACCATCACTCGTTCAATTTGTCCTATTTCTTCATACTTTAAAGATGTAACTTCTTCTAAAACATTGGCCATATTTTTAGATACAAAGTAAACATCTTCTCTTTCTAGTGCTTCTATAAGTTTGTTATTATCTGGTCGATTATTAATCTTTTTTAAATTTAAAGACTGGTAAACTTCCTTTGTTGAGACAAATATATTAGGCTTGCATATTAATATATTTAACTCTTTTGGTAGCCCTTTAATCTTCGTTAGTTTTTCCCCTATCCCTTGTGCTAAAGCACTTCCTCCAGATATACAAAAAGGAACATCCGCTCCTAATTTCAGACCAAGTTCTTTTAATTTAGTTTCATCTAAATTTAGATCCCATAATTTATTTAGCCCTACCAAAACTGCTGCTGCATTAGAACTTCCCCCTGCCATTCCTGCTGCAACAGGTATATTTTTTTCAATAATTATTTCTAATCCTTTTTTTATATTGAAGCTTTCTTTTAACAATTTCGCAGCCTTATACATTATATTATCTTCATTTAAAGGTATGTCCGTATTGCTACTTTTAATTATAATTAAATCCTCTTTTAATTCATTTATTTTTAAATTGTCATATAAATCTATGGTTTGCATTATCATATCTACAATATGATATCCATCGTCTCTTTTACCAGTAACATCTATTGATAAATTTATCTTAGCTCTACTTATTAAATCTATAGAATTCATACCTTCCTCCTTATTATCTTAAAACGGTCACAATTATTTATAGTATACATTATACTACAAAAAATAAAATAATAGGGAACTATAATTCCCTATTATTTATTTTACTCATAAATTACACTTCTATAGGTGTTTTTTTCTCAATAATTAAACACTGACCAATAACTAATGGTTCTTCTGGTTTTATTTCGTTAATTTCTGCTATATCATCTATAGTTGTATTATATCTTTTTGCTATATTCCACAACTTATCTCCCTCTTTAGCTACATAAATAGTTATACTTGGTCTTTGTGATAAATCTATAGGTCCTTGATCTTCTCCCTTTATTATAAAGCTGTCTTTTTTCTTATCTAAAACTTCACAATATCTTCTTACTTTTACAGTTACGTCAATCTGATCTCTATTTAAATCAAATTCTACTCTATCTATATTTACTTGGTTAAATGCATTTACACTATCTTTTATTCCTCCTATTTCTATATCGTGAGTAAATGGTATTTCTTCTGTTAGTCTATACACTGGTCTTAATCCTTCTACTGGAGTATATAAAATGTCAACCATTACTATACCTTCAACAATATTTTTACCATCTTCAAAGAAAGAGTTTTCAACCATTATGTTTGAGTCTACACTTACAATATCTTTTATTTGTATATCGTCACTATTATTTTTTATTGTTTCTCTTATATTAAAAAATTCACTTCCACTATTTATAACTTTATTAAGTTCAACATTTCTACTTTCAAATTTTAAGTTTCTATCAGGAGAATATGCATCTTGTAATACTTCTCTTGTAACATCTTCTGATACTTTTACTTTTGCTCTAGCAGTACAATCTACCTCTAAACTTCCAGTATTGTTTTCATCATTTTTCTTAAATATATAGTTTAAGTCAACTATCTCTACCATAGCCTCTTCCTTCATACCTTCACAAGCCCCTGGAACCTCAATAAATTGAGTAAAATCTAGTCCAACTCTATCTAATTCCACTAAATCACCATCATAAGTATAAGCTACTGGGTTTAGTTCTAAAACTCCTCCTACAATAACTTTATTGTCAGAAACCCTAGTTTCTTTTAATTTCATTCTAGGCCCTATAGATACAATATCATCTATATCTTCAGTACTTATATTTATAGTATCCCTAACTACACTTTCAGATTTTTCTATACCAACAATATCCTCAAATTGCACTTCTTTTCTATGTTTTTGAATATTTTCAATTTGTGAAACATCTTTTACTATATCTATGGTATCCTTTTCAAACAAGCTACCTCTTATGTTTAAAAGCGCTCCAACCCTTATCTTTCTTTCATTTATTACTGTACAATCTATGTGCTCTACGTCATAAAATAGCATATTTTCCATATCTGCTACTATATTGTCCTTTTCTACAACTTCATTTATTTCTATTCTACCCTCTACATTTGATACTGTATTTTTATCTTCTGTTAAATAAATTACGTTATAATTAAAATTACCTCTAAAAATTATTTTGCCATCTAAGATTTCTTGTTTTTTTAATGCTATGTACCCTTCTGTTTTAATTATTTCATATACATCGTCCTTTTTATCTGATACAACTGCTTCTGTTTCTATAAAAGTTTGAAATCTTCCAAAATCAACTCGATTGTCAACTTGTAAAATATCTTTTATAAGATTCATATGCTACCCCCTAATTAATAAATAAAAATATCACACTATATTTATATTTATTAAACAAAAAAAAAATTACACCTATTTTAAATAGGCATAATTTTTAACTTACATTTAATTTATCTGGTTCTTTAATTACTTTCAATTTAACGTTATCAGTTAATAGGTCTGAATAGCTATATGATACTCTAGAATATCCATTATCTTCATCATCTAGCTTTACAACAAATATACTAGGATATACTTTTTCTAATACTCCTTTTTTAGTTACTATTTGCTTTCTACCTTTATTAGCTTTTAATAAAATTTTTCTACCTAGATGTTTCTCTAAAGTCTGTCTTATTTTATTTAAAGTTTGAACAGTGGCCATTACATCACCTTCTTTAACATTATATGTTCATCATTATAATAGTACCATAATCAAACTTTTTTGTCAAACCTAAACTAAATATTTTATATATTTTTTTAGTAAAAGTCAATACTGTTTTTTTATATAATTTTAGTTTATAATTTATGTTTTTTTATTAAAAATCTAAAAATTATTGTATATAGATAAAGGCATAGTTAATCTGAATTTACCCTTTGTTTCCACACCCCCTACCCCTTTAATTCCTGTAACTGTATGATTTAATATCTCATCTAAAGGAACAACTTTATCTATCCTTGAACATGCTATTTTTTCAACTACTAACAAAGGGTCTAATGCATGTATCATAACTCTACTTGGAGAACTAGCAAAATTAGCTCCTGATTTAATTATCTCTTCATAATTTGATTGGCAAGCTCCTGCAAAAATAACTAAACCATCTAAAGATGGATTGTATTTTCTAGCTTCCCTAACTGTTCTTATAAAGTTAGCTGTATTTCTATAATTTTTAATATCTTTTAAGTTTCCTTTGCTGTTAACAATAGCATCATGTCCTGTAATTACTAATATAGATGGATTATGTTGTTCTAACAAGCTTCTAACCTCTCTATATTGAATGTTTTCAGGGATAGCCTTTCCAACTGCAGGTATTCCTAGTTTTGTATATACATCTAAACAAATCTTTAAATACTCAGAATCTCCATCTATATGAAGCACCTTTCCCGGCATTCCATAAGAATTTTGAACCTGATTTTGCCCTTGAAGTTGCTTGCTGTTGCTAGAAACTTTTTGCATGGCTCTGCTTAATCTTCTATTTCTCTCTCTTGTTCTTTTTATACTCTTATGCAAGATATTTTCAACATCTTTATCTATTAAGGTACTTCTTACATTAGAAAAATTCACTTTTTCTAAATCATCTAAAGGAGAATCGGCTATTATCCTGAAAGCAACTCCTTTTAAAATTGCAATTTTCTTATTATCTGAATCTATTTCAAATCCTATTATTCTAAAAACAATATCTTTATTATAAGATTTTCTTACAACTATATCTCCTATTTTCATAAATAGTTTTCCTCCTATAAATTCATGTTCTTAATTACATAATATGAATATCGACAAATATTGTTACTATACCATTTTTATTGATATTTTAAATGCTTTTAACTTATTTATATATAGGAGTTCAACTATATTCATAATAAAAAAAGGAGCCTAAGCTCCTTTAAATGTATAATAAAAAATATTATTTACCACAACATTTTTTATATTTTTTACCACTTCCACATGGACATGGTTCATTTCTACCTATTTTCTCATCCTTAACTACTGTTTTAGTTGATTTATAGGCTTTTTGTAATTCTTTTCTCTTATCTTCTGATAAAATATTATTCCATCCTTGTAAGTTATATAACCAATGAGCTTCTACAGCTACCATATTGTAATATAACTTTTCCCAATCTATTTCTAACTTTATTTGAGTATCTGCTTCTATAGCCTCTAATTTATCTTCAGTAAGATCTTCTTTTAAACTTTCGCTTATTCCATCAATGAATCCCATCATATATTCAACTGAAACGTTAAAAGAAGCTGCTAAATCACTTACTTTTCCTTCTATAACATCTTTTTTGTTATTTAATATTTCATTGTATATTGCTGTTTCACTCTTTAAGTATTCTTCCCAAAACTTTATTTCTTCTTCTTGAGTATTGTGGTTTTCACTTAATGATCTCCATGTAGTATATAAACTCATATTAACTTCCTCCTCATCCATAATTAATAATATTTAAATTGATATTTAACTTCTATATTATATCATAATTAAATAATTCTTTTAATACTTTTATAGCATAGTCCTGGTCTATAAAAAACGGACTACTAGCAATAGTTATAACCTTAGCTTGATTTATATATTTTTTTATCTTACTCACTCTTAAATCATATGATATATATTCCATATCTTTAGAAAATATATCTAAATCTATATCTAATACTATTTCACCATCAACATTTAAATCAAATCCATAACTACTATCAATTATTATAGCTTCTGAAAAGATATTATGGTGTAGTGCAGGTTTTATAAAATTTCCTACATTTAATACATAATTAGTATATCTAAATACATCATCTATATTATTTATATCAACGTCATAGTTTTCAGGTTCTCTCATATCTTTGTGTTGGTCTATATGCACAAGCTTACAACCTTTATTAAACATACCTGTATTTAAACTATTTATCCAAAAATAAAATGCGTGATTATGGTTATCAAAAATATAAATATCTTTATCTTTATAGTTAAACTTAACCATATTTTCCAATCCAATAGCATTGATTTCTTTATCAAAATCAATTTCGCTAAATACTACTTTGTCTCCAACTTTAACAGAACTTAAATCACCATTTATAAGTTTAGGTACAAATATTTTTTTATTTTTTCTCTCATCAAAAGAAAATATATTATTTCCAACAGGTTTATCTATATAAAATCCAGTATATTTTTTCATTTTTAAACCTCAAATAAATTCCATGGATATTTATTTGGTGGCTCACAAATAAATTCCATTTTTTCTTTAGTTGTAGGATGAACTATTTCAATTTTATAAGACCATAATGCTATTTGATCTCCAACCTTATTTATGTCTTTTCCATATCTTTGGTCTCCAAATAAAGGGTGATTTCTACTTGAAAATTGAACCCTTATTTGATGTGGTCTTCCTGTTTTTAAATCAACTTCAACTATACTATATTTTTCTTTTTTATCTAAAGTCTTATAACTTAATTCTGCATTTTTAGCTTCTTTGTGATTTTTATTAACCACACTAACCATATTAGTTTTCTTATTTTTATAAAGAAAATCTTTTAAAGTATCTGTATCTTTTTTCATATTTCCATTTAAAACTGCTCTATAAGTTTTTTTAAATGTCTTATTTCTAACTTGTTCAGATAGCCTAGATGCTGCTTTTGATGTTTTGGCAAAAACCATAGCACCTCCTACAGGTCTATCTAATCTATGAACAAGACCCATAAATACATTTCCTGGTTTATCATATTTAACTTTCACGTATTGTTTTAAAAGGTTGACCATATCCTTATCATTAGTATTATCACCTTGAGATAAAATATTTACAGGTTTTTCTACAACTAATAAATGATTATCTTCATATAATACCTTTACCATTATTTAGACTCCCATCTTCCAAATATACCACAAGGAAGTACTTTTCCATCTTTTGATGTAGGTATTCCTATTTCTCCACCATATATTTTCCCGCCTTTAGCATGCTTAGCAACTGTTGCATCTAATATATGCTCAAGTATAATTGGAGATAATCCTGTTGTATAAGAGTTAATTAAGAAAAATAAAGGGTTGTCTGATAAAACTTTTGTACATAACTCAACTAATCCATATAACTTATCTTCTATTTGCCAAACTTCACCTTTTGGACCTCTACCATATGAAGGTGGGTCCATTATTATTGCATCATATTTATTTCCTCTTCTAATTTCTCTTTCAACAAATTTAACAACATCATCTACTATAAATCTTACTTTTCTATCACCTAATCCAGAAGTATGTAAATTCTCCTTAGCCCAAGTTACCATTCCTTTAGATGCATCAACATGGCAAACTTCCGCTCCAGCTGCTGCACAAGCAACAGTTGCTCCTCCTGTATATGCAAATAAGTTTAAAACCTTTATAGGTCTACCTGCTTTTTTTATCATATCCATTGACCAATCCCAGTTGGCAGCTTGTTCAGGGAATAATCCAGTATGTTTAAAACCAGTTGGACTTATATTAAATTTAAGATTTTTATAACTTATAGTCCATCTTTCTGGATATTTCTTTTTATGCTCCCATTGACCTCCACCTCTACTACTTCTATGATAATGACCATGAGGTGTTTTCCATAATCCTTTTTCTTCTGCTATAGGCCACATAACTTGAGGGTCTGGTCTTCTTAATATAACCTTTCCCCAACGCTCTAACTTTTCACCATTACCCATATCTATAAGCTCATAATCTTTCCATTTATCTGCTAATAATAACATTGACTTCCTCCTAAAAATTAATCTCAATTTATGTATTATATCATATAATCACTTGATATTTTGGGTATTTTAAATAGATTATATTCTTATTAATAAAATTAGGTTATACTATTGTATAATAAGGGTGTATTAAAATTTTAAAATTTAACTAGGAGGGTTTTTATGGCAAGCCAAAAAATATTAAATGCATTAAACAACCAACTTCAAATGGAGTTCTTCTCTGAGTACTTTTATATGTCTATGGAAGCATACTTCATGGATAATAATTTAGATGGTTTTGCAAATTTCTTTAATGTACAAGCTAAGGAAGAAAGAGATCATGCCTATAAGTTATTTAATTATATAGGTAGAGCAGGGGGAAAAGTAATATTACAAGCTATAGAACAACCTAAAGTTGACTTTGAAAGTCCTTTAGAGGTTTTTGAATTAGCTCTAAATCACGAAAAACTTATAACTAACTCTATTCATGAGTTAACTGACTTAGCTATATCTGAAAAAGATCACACAACAGCTTCTTTCTTAAGATGGTTTATAGACGAACAATCTGAAGAAGAAGAAAGTATGGAAAAAATCGTTAGAAAGTTAAGACTTTTAAACAATGACCCTGCAGGTCTTTTAATGATAGACCAAGAATTAGCTAAAAGAGTTTATGTTCCTATAACTCAAAATGCTTAAAAATAAGCCCTAAGCTTATATAAACTTAGGGCTTATTTTTTAATTCATATAATAAGTTTCATTACCATTTAAAACTTTATTAATATCTTGATCTCTAACTACATTACTATTAACTATTAATTTTACATTGTTTAACTCCCAATCATCTCCTGCATAAGTTAAGTTTTCTTTTTTAATCCAATATTTATTTATATTATTTATATCAACTTTTTTTCCATCTTTTATTTTTAATATGTAAGTATCAACTTGATTTCTTTCAAAATCATTACCTGCATTATCTAATTTCCATTCAAACTTCTCACCTTCATTTGTTTCAAATCCAAAATACACATAATCATCAGTTCCTGAGTATTTATTATCGCCAGTCTTTATTACTAAATTAAATTCATTAGTTTCTGTGTCATTTAACCCTACATTATCATTAGATACCTCATTAATAAATCTATATAAAATCTCCGCAGTATATAATTGAGAATTTTTAACAGCTTCTTTACCTGCATAGTCCCAATCTTCCCAACTATGTTTCATTGTTGAATGACTATAATATAAGTTTTTAGCCATTTTAGCATATTTAATAGAATTTTGAGTCATCCATTTATCAAAACTAGGATTAACAATTGCATCTTTATATAGACCCTGTTTAGTATCATTTCCTATAGTATTAATTGCATAATTTTCTTTTCTTTTTTCTACAAAAGTTTCAAATTTAACATGCCCTGGACTATCAACTGCAGTTACATTCGCTGCATGATATGGTGTATTTAAATCCCCTACATAATGAAGTCCTTCACCTAATAAAAAAGTAGCTTCTTTAAAATTTCCTTTTTGCCACTCATTCTTAGCTAAGGCTATAAATTTTCTAATTTGAGTTTCTGCAGTATCGTAAATTGGATATGATTCATACCATTTATTGTCAATGCTAAAATTATTACCTGTATCTGGATCAAAAAAATGATCTTGATATAAATCATAACCATTTGGATCATAGTCTGGAAATGTTGATCCTACTTTTAAATCATTTAAATATTGATTTAAAATATTTATATTATTCCTTACTGTATTTGACTCATCTGAACTCAAATCATTATTTAACATTTTCAAACCTTGTTCTGCAATTAATGCATGTGTTCCTGTACCATCTGGTTTACAATCCCATGCATAAGAAGTCTCCCCCATTACCACACATAATCCTAATATAAGTAATATATTAGATATTTTTTTTAAAACCTTCATAAAATCCCCCCAATTTTAACTAAGTTTTCCCCTTAAGTTAAATATAATAATTTTTCGACATTAACACAATAATTTTTTAATATATCTATTTATTTTATATACTATAAACTAATAATTCTTCTGCTTTTACTTCTTTTTCTTTAACTTTAACCAAAGCTTTTAATGTATCTAATGATGTAATTATATCGGTTGAAAATTCTATAGCTGTCCTTCTTATTTTAAATCCATCCCTTGTCGAATCATTACCTTTAGTAGGTGTATTTATTACTATATCTACTTGTTTATTTCTTATAACATCTAATATATTAGGCCTAGATTCTTCGACTTTATTTACAATATCAGCTTCAATTTTATTTTCTCTTAAATATTTAGCCGTTCCTTCTGTAGCTACAAATGTATATCCTAAGTCATTCATTTCCTTAGCTATTTCTAAAAATTCATCTTTATCATAATCATTTATTGTCGCTAAAACAACACCTTTTTTATTAGACATATTTTTCCCAGCTGCTAAAAAACCTTTATATAAAGCTTCTTCTAAAGTTTCTCCTACTCCCAAAACCTCACCTGTAGATTTCATTTCAGGCCCTAAACTTACCTCTACTTTAGAAAGTTTTGACATTGAAAATACAGGAACTTTTACAGATATTAATTTAGGTTCTTCATAAACTCCTGTTTTATATCCTAAGTCTTTTAATTTATATCCTAGCATACACTTTGTAGCTAAATCTACTATTGGAACTTTACTAACTTTACTTATATATGGTACAGTTCTACTTGCTCTTGGATTAACTTCTATTATAAATAGTTCCCCATGAAACTCTATAAACTGAATATTAACCATACCTAATACATTTAACTCTAATGCTATTTTTTTAGTATAATCTAATATCTTTGATTTTATTTCCTTGCTTATATTTTGACTAGGGTAAATTGTTATACTATCTCCAGAGTGAACTCCAGCTCTTTCTAAGTGTTCCATTATCCCTGGTATTAATATATCTTCCCCATCACATATTGCATCTACTTCAATTTCTCTACCTGTCAAATACTTATCTATAAGAACTGGACTTTTACTATCTCTTAAAAATGCATCTTTTAAATATTGAGTTAATTTATTTTCATCATAAGTTATTTCCATTCCTTGACCACCTAGTACATATGAAGGTCTAACAAGTACCGGATATCCTAATTTTTTAGCTTCTTCAATTCCTTCATTTAATGACCATATAGCTTTACCTTGTGGTCTATTTATATGTAGTTTTTCTAATAACTCATCAAATTTTTCTCTATCTTCAGCCATATCGATATCTTTATAACTAGTTCCTAATATATTTATTTTCTTTTCATGTAAAAATTTAGCTAATTTTATAGCTGTTTGCCCTCCAAATTGAAGTATAACTCCATCAGGTTTTTCCTTTTCTATTATATTTAAAACATCTTCTTCTGTTAGTGGTTCAAAATATAACTTATCAGAAGTATCAAAGTCCGTACTTACTGTTTCTGGATTATTATTCACTATTATTGTTTCTATTCCTTGTTTTCTTAAAGATTTTATACAATGAACTGAACAATAATCAAACTCTATACCTTGTCCTATTCTTATTGGTCCAGATCCTAAAACTATTACTTTTTTCTTATCACTTACGACTACCTCATCATATTCTTCATAAGTTGAATAGTAATATGGAGATAAGGCATCAAATTCTCCTCCACAAGTATCAACCATTTTATACGATGGATTTATATTATATAAACACCTTAAGTCATACACTTTAGAAGGACTTATTTTCATTAAATCAGCTATTCCTTTATCTGAAAATCCTTTTTTCTTTAATTGTAATAAATACTCTTTATTTAAATCTTCAATCTTCATTTCTTTTAAATTTTCTTCTTGTTGTACTATCCACTTAAATTTATTTATAAACCACTTATCTACTCCAGTAATCTGTTCTATCATCTCTGTCTTATAGCCTCTTCTTATCATTTCAGCTAAATCAAATAACCTTTCATCATCAGGAACTACTACTCTTGCTTTTAACTCTTCTATACTTCTATCTTCAGATGACTTATGTACTAACGAATATTTGCCTATTTCAAGAGACCTTATTCCTTTAAGTATAGCAGCTTCAAAATTACTTCCTATACTCATAATTTCTCCAGTAGCCATCATTTTTGTTCCTAGTTTTCTGTTAGCTTGTTTAAATTTATCAAATGGCCACTTAGGTATTTTTACAACAACATAATCTAATGTAGGTTCAAAACATGCATAAGTCTTTTTAGTCACAGAATTTTGTATTTCATCCAATGTATATCCTAATGCAATTTTAGTGGCAACCTTAGCTATTGGATATCCAGTAGCCTTTGATGCAAGTGCAGATGATCTACTTACCCTTGGGTTGATTTCTATTATTGCATACTCTAAACTATGAGGATTTAGCGCTATTTGAACATTACATCCTCCTTGAACCTCTATAGCATTTATTATATCTATAGAAGCCTTTCTAAGCATTTGATATTCTGTATCACTTAAAGTTTGACTAGGTGCTACTACTATACTGTCTCCTGTATGAACTCCAACTGGATCTATATTTTCCATGTTACATACTGTTATGCAGTTACCATTAGAATCTCTCATTACTTCATATTCTATTTCTTTCCATCCTTTTATACTTTTTTCAAGTAGTACTTGGCTTACTGGACTTAACTGTAAACCTTGAGAAAGTATTTCCATTAACTCTTCCTCGTTATCAGCTATACCTCCTCCAGTTCCTCCTAATGTGTAAGCAGGTCTAACTACTACTGGATAACCAATTTTTTTAGCAAATTCGACACCCTCTTCTAAATTAGTTACTATATCACTTACTACTACTGGTTGATTTATTTCTTTCATTAATTCTCTAAATAAATCTCTATCTTCCCCTTTTTTTATAGATTCTATCGATGTTCCTAAAACTCTTACATTATATTTATCAAGTATACCTGCATCATAAAGTTTTACAGCTAAGTTAAGACCTGTTTGCCCTCCCATTCCTGCTAATATACTATCTGGTCTTTCTTTTTCTATTATTTTTTCTATAAATTCTATTGTTAATGGTTCTATATATATTTTATCTGCTACTTCTTTATCAGTCATTATTGTAGCTGGATTGCTATTTATTAATACAACTTCTATCCCTTCTTCTTTTAAAGCTTGACAAGCTTGTGTTCCTGAATAATCAAACTCAGCTGCTTGTCCTATTATTATTGGTCCTGAACCTAGTACTAATGTCTTTTTTATATTATTTATTTTAGGCATAATTTTTTTCTCCTTATCTAAGTTATTTTAAACAATTTTTATATTAGTTCTAAAAACTTATCAAATATATAGTCATTGTCTTTCGGCCCCGGACAAGCCTCTGGATGATATTGAACACTATATATTGGTAACTCTTTGTGTCTCATCCCTTCAACAGTATTGTCATTTAAATTTATATGGGTTACTTCCATGTTTTCTGGCATTTTTGACACATAATATCCATGATTTTGAGATGTTATATATACTTTCTGATTCTCTAAGTCCTTTACTGGGTGATTTCCACCTCTGTGTCCAAACTTAAGTTTTTCTGTTTTACCTCCAAGTGTTAAAGCTAGTAATTGATGTCCTAAACATATACCTGCTATAGGTTTTTTACCTATTAATTCTTTTATATTTTTTATAACATCTTCTAAATCTTCTGGATCTCCAGGTCCATTAGATAAGAATATTAAATCAGGATTTTCCTTAATTATTTCATCTGAACTTGTTGTTGCTGGTAATATAACTAAATCGCATCCTCTTTCTTTAAATGATCTTAATATATTTTGTTTAACCCCAAAGTCCATAATTGCTACTTTAGGTCCATTTCCTTTTATATATTCCTTTTCTTTTCTTGTAACTGTTTTAACAGCTTCTGTATTTGAGAATTTACCTATTTTAGAAATAACTTCTTCCAATTTAAAATTTTCTAAAGTTATTATTCCTTTCATAGTCCCATTATTTCTTAAAATTTTAGTTAATGCCCTTGTATCTATTCCTTCAAGCCCTATAATTTTGTTTTGCTTTAAATAAGTATCTATATCCATTTCACATCTAAAATTATTTGGATTATCTGACTTCTCTCTTACTATAAATCCCTTAACATGAACTTTTGATGATTCTACATCCTCTAAATTTATTCCATAGTTTCCTATTAATGGATAAGTCATTGTTACTATTTGACCATAGTATGATGGGTCTGTTAAAATTTCTCCATATCCCGTCATTGAAGTATTAAAAACTACTTCTCCTATACTATCCTGTAAATATCCAAAGGCTTTACCTTCAAATATAGTTCCATCTTCTAATATTAATCTAGCTTTCATAACTTATCCCCCCTAAGCATTTTCTATTTCTTCTATTATGTTTTTAGCAGCTATATTAGGATTTTTAGATTTAGTTATAGGTCTTCCAACAACTAAATAGTGAGCACCTTTATTTATAGCATCTTTTGGTGTAACAATTCTTTTTTGATCTCCTAAATCTGATTCTTTAGGTCTTATTCCTGGGCATACAGTTACAAAATCCTCCCCACAAACATCAACTATTTTATCAACTTCTTTAGCAGAACAAACAACTCCATCTAATCCAGCATCTTTAGCTAGCTTAGCCCTTTTTATTGCTAACTCTTGAGTTGTCATATTACACCCGATATCTTGTAAATCTTTATCACTTAAGGATGTTAAAACTGTAACCCCTACTATTATTGGTTTTTCTACACCTAATTTCTCGGCTTCTTCTTTTGCTGCTAATGCACATTGTTTCATTCCTTCCATATCTGAAACGTGAATTGTCATCAACCATATATTATCTCTTACTGCAGCTCTTACTGCACTTTGCATTGTATTTGGAATGTCATGAAATTTTAAATCTAAAAATACCTTTTTCCCTTTTTCTCTTAAATAATCGATAGTCTTTCCTTTCATTGATATATATTGTTCTAACCCAACTTTAAATATATCAACATTATTTGCCAAACTATCAATTAAATTTTTAGCTTTATTAAAGTCGTTAGTATCTACTGCTACAATCAATTTTTCTTTTCCATCTACCATTTTACTCTCTCCTTTTTTTAATAAAGCCCCTAATATCAGAAAAATCCTTACACCTATAGAGGTGTAAGGATTTAATATTTCATAACAAATGTTGTTATATCGATATCTTTCCCAGCCTCTCTGGACTAGTTTAAAAGACTTTATTATTTTATTTTATATAAAAAACCTCTACTGAATCCAGGTAGAGGTTATTTGTAAGCAAATTAAATTATATAACCTTACTAGCCTCTCTGGACTACTTTCAAGGAAATTTTATTTTTATAATTCCGTTTTATATCCTCTCGGGATAAATTAAAACTTTGTTCTTTTTTTATAATTATTGCATTTATTGAAATTTATGTCAATATTTTTATTTAACCACACTTATATAATATTGCTTTCTAAACTTATCTTTAAGTTGTAACTTAACAAATTCAAAATCTGTATTATTATGTTTACATCCAATTTCAAAATGTTTTAAAGCTATCCCCATGTTAATTTGATTAATATTTTCCTCCGAATCTTTTTTCATATATATATCTAATCTATCGTTAACCTGATAAAATCTCCATGGTTGTATATTTTTATATGATGGTGCATACCTTACACATTCAATTATATCGTGCCATTTTTTATCTACGTTCTTAGTAATTTTTTTTATAGGTTTCCTATCTAAAGTTTCTCCTTCTAACCTAAATAACTCTTTTCCTTGTGGAAATCCTAAAGCTATTAAAGCTACAGGTTTTTCATTTTCATTTAAATGTACAAAATCCAATACTGCATCTTTATTAAATGAATCATCTATCCAACTTGTAGCTAATCCCATTCCTGTCAATCTTAAAACTAATTCTTCACCTGCAAATCCAATACTATCAAAATAATTTATAGAAATATCTTCATCTTCAGGAAGTTGAACCGTCAATACTATATAGTGTGGTGCAACTAATCTATGTCTTTTTTTTATTATAAACTTTAAACTATCTCCTTTTAAAATAGGATACGCATTAATCTTTATATTATTATCTAGACCGTCTATATTTTGGCATAAATTTTTAACTTCTTCAAACATATTTATGCTCAATCTTTTAGTAGAATATTTTTTTATAGACTTTCTATAAAAAATAGCATCATATAACTGCAATATAATTCCTCCTGTTCACAAATCTGATAGATATTATTATATCAAAATATATAATTTTATACTATTATTTAGTATTACTCAAATAAGTTAATTATTCAAAAATATATTTTATTAATATAAATTTTTATATTTACAAAAAAATACAAATATATATCTGTATTAATGCTATACTTAGGCTAAGGAGGCTTTTAAAATAGCCCTTTTGAAAGGATGTGTTTTTATGAGTTTTGAAAAAAATCTTGAAAAATATGCTGAGCTATCTGTTAGGATAGGAGTTAATATACAACCAGGACAAACACTATTAGTTAGATCTCCTATTGAATGTGCTCCATTTGTAAGAAAAGTTGTAAAAAAAGCTTATGACTTAGGAGCAAAAGAAGTCCATATAGAATGGTCTGATGAAGAATGTACCCTTATAAAATATCTAAACGCCCCAGATGAAACTTTTAACAATTTCCCAACTTGGGTATCTGACCAATACGTAAAAATAGCTAAAGAAGGTGGAGCTTTTTTAAGTGTCTATGCTCAAGATCCAGATTTACTAAAAGATGTTGACCCTGAAAGGGTTGCAAATTTCCAAAAAGCATCTGCTGAAGCTCTAAAAGAATGGAGATCTTATACATTAACTGATAAATCAAAATGGAGTATAGTGTCTGTTCCAACTAAAAAGTGGTCTAAAAAAGTATTCCCAGGAACAACAGATGAAGAAGCTATAGATAAAATGTGGGAAGCAATATTCCACTGCACAAGAGTAGATCAAGAAGATCCTGTACAAGCTTGGAATTTACATAATAAAAACTTAAAGGTTAGAATGAATTTCTTAAATGAAAATAAATTCAAAACTTTATATTTTAAATCTGGAAAAACAGATATAATTATGGAACTTCCAAAAGGTCATATTTGGGCAAGCGGTGCTTCAAAAGACCCTAATGGTATAAACTTTAATCCAAATATTCCAACTGAAGAAGTTTTTACTTTACCTCATAAATTTGGTGTAAATGGAATAGTTGCAAGTACAAAACCTCTTGTTTATGGAGGAAATGTTATAAATAACTTTACACTAACATTTAAAGATGGAAAAATAATAGATTTTACCGCTGAAGAAGGATATGAAACTTTATCAAAGCTTATTGATACAGACGAAGGTTCTCACTATCTTGGAGAAATTGCATTAGTACCTTTCAACTCTCCTATTTCAGATACGAACATAGTATTTTATAATACATTATTTGATGAAAATGCATCTTGTCACTTTGCAATAGGTACAGCATATAAAAGTTGTATTGAAAATGGAGTAAATATACCTGAAAAAGATTTAGATAAATATGGTATAAACTTTAGTTTAACTCATGTTGATTTTATGATTGGTTCTTCTGATATGAATATAATAGGAGAAAAGGAAAACGGAGAAAAAATACAAATATTCAAAGACGGAAACTGGGCATTCTAATAAAAAAACCAAGCTTTTTTGCTTGGTTTTTTAATATGCTTTTTCCGTCCAATCAAGTGTTTCTATATGTTTTAAAACAACATCATCATTCATTCCTGGATATATAGTATCTTCATGTGCAATAGTTAATACAGACATCGCAACTGCATATTTAACAGTTTCTCTAAGACTTACATTATTCATATAACCATATCCTAATCCAGCTACAAATGAATCTCCTGCTCCAGTAACATTTACAACAGGAACATTATTTGCTTTTATAGTTCCTTCTTCCGACCCATTATTATAATATATTCCATCTTCATCTAAACTAATAAATACATTTTGAATTCCTAAATCTATAAAGTATTTACCAGCTTTTCTTAAATCTTCTTCAGATTTTATCTCAAACCCACACATTATTTCAGCTTCATATCTGTTAGGTTTTATTGTGTGGAAATACTTGATTAAATGTTTTATATTTTTAGCCTTACAAGCTGATACTGGATCTAATATAAATTTCGTTTCACCTTTAAATGTTTTTAATATATACTCAACAATTTCTGGCTTATCTGAGTCTAAAAACATATATTCTGAGTTCTTTATTATATCTGCTTTTGAATCTATAAACTCTGTAGTAAACATATCTGTTACCTTCATGTCAACTACTGCAGATTCAAGTTCTCCTTCATGATTTAAAACTGCCATATATGTAGGTGTACTTGCACCTTTTATAATTAAAGAATCTTCCATATCGTAATTCATAAGCTTAGAATGTTCCATCATTCTTCTTCCAGTTTCATCATCACCTAATATAGATATGAATTTTGTATTTACTCCCACTCTTGCCATATTTTCTGCTATATTTCTACATACTCCTCCAAATGAAGTTTTTACTCTTCCTGGATTTGAATCATTACATCTATAATTGCTATGTGTAAATCCGATTATATCAAATATCGATACTCCAAAAACTAGAGCATATGGTTGTTTATTATTTGCCATCTTTTCTTTTCGCCTCCCATAAAAATCACTTTCATATTTTATCATAAAAATATATGTATTTTCTAGACAAAAAAGCACATATTTTGACGTTTTGCAATATTTAACATGCAAATTTTTCAATTTTAACACGAAATAACGTTTTCAAATTTTAGTTGTTTATATAT
>F157b_European_Toad__coassemble_21_pt1 | contig 17729 bp, 25 predicted proteins | sample F157b_European_Toad__metabat2_low_PE_001 | metagenome-assembled genome bin F157b_European_Toad
GAATTAAGAAATGCTATTTTTAATAAAGAAAACTTAGAATTAGAAGAAGTACAAGAAGTAGATTTAAACAAAATAAAAGGGATAGTTTTTGGAGGGCATCCTAATTGGATTTCTAAGATGCAAAAAGAAATTAATTGGATATTTATATCTATAGATGCTATAAACTTCGATACAAAGCTTTTAAATGATGTTGAGTATGTTTTTGTAAATACAAATTATGTAAGTCATGCGATGTACTATAAAATAATAGAAAATTTAAATGAAAGTAATAAATTAAGATATATTAATAGTGTTAATGTAGATATTTGCTTAAAAGAAATTAAAAATAATATTATAAGAGAATAAAAAAAGGACCAGGTATTAAACCTGGTCCTTTTTTTGAGGTCGAAGTCGAGATTCAAAAACTTGTTGAATTATGAAAATCGAAACTCCATTTTATTTAGTTTTATTAATATGAGTTGTTGAATATATTTTACAATATTTTAGAAAAAGTATTGACCTTACCGTACGGTGGTGTTATAATATATATAGAGAAAGGTGGTGAACAAAGTGTCTAGGGTGGAAAGAAAAAAGCAAAAAAAAGAGAAAGCTACCAAAAAATTAATTATGATAGCCCTCTACATAGGAAATATAATTTCCTTCATTAATTCAGTTTTCGATTTAATAGAAAACTTAAAAAAATACCTTTAAACCTTGTGAGGGGTCGCCTCCCCTCACAAGTATTATACCATAGACACAATATATTATGAAAAGAAATAAATGGATAACTTTTTTAATCGCATTTTTTATATTAAATGTTATATTAAAAATAATAGTAATAATAACAAGATAGGAGCAGGATTTGATGTTAAAACCAATTGAAAAAAAGATAAGCTTTAATAAGGGAGGTAATGGTGGATATACACTTAAATTAGGTATACCTATTGATTTTGCAAATGAATTAAATATTACAAAAGAAGAAAATAAAGTTATATTAACTATTGAAGATGGTAAAATAGTAATAACTAAAAAAGAAGATTAAAAAATAAAAAAGCAGTAGATAAAAAATCTACTGCTTTTTGTTAATTCGCTAAAGAACAGCTAAATTAATTCTAAGTATTTAGAATTTACAAAACCTACATTGTTTTTAAAATCTATACTAATCCAACCATTTAAACAATATTCTAATTTTACAATATCGCCAGTTCTAACTTGTCCTATAATATCTCCTAGTTTTCCATCTTTAGGTCTAGCATCTCGTACATTTAAAACACTAGCAGTAACTTTAGCTTTTCTGTTAGAATAATCACCATTCTTAAAAGTAACTGTACTTATTGTATTATTACCTAATCTCTTTTTAAAATCCCACCATCTTGCCCAATTATTTGCATGAAATGCTGATGGGCAATCCTTTCTAGATGCATCATAGTGTCTTACAACTTTATTTTCATTTATGCCATATTTTCGCATTAAGTAGCTAACTAACATTAGTGTATTAGCAACTGTTTTTTCAGATATTTTTCCACCGCCAGTACCACACATTTCTATACCTATAGAATTTTTATTGTTTATTCCATATCTATTATGACCATCACCAACATGCCATGCTCCGTTATAATCCTCTACTACTTGATAAATTTCATTATCATCTACAAAGTAATGAGCTGATGAATTTCTATTACATCTATAGAAGTAATCTGCATTATTTTTAGCAGTATCATTTATATTTCCAGTGTAATGTATCACAATGTATTCTACTTTATTTCCTTCATAATGATTATATGGGCTTATCTTTCTTTTTATATCTAACATTTTTATTCACTCCTTTAAGAACTTTTATTTATTATCTTTTAATCCTTTTGTGCTTGGATCTACAAATACTCCTGTAACTCCAGCAACAACTGCTACAACCGCTACTGGATTAGATAATATATTTAATAAAGCATTACCTAATAAACTCCAACTTGTTAAAGTATTAAAATCTATTCCTGCAGCACTAAAAATTACACCACCTAATCCTAAATAAAAATATGGGTTTTTTAATCTATTTTTCATTTACAACATCTCCTTTTATAACTAATTCATCTAATCTATGATGAGCTGATTTAGTACTTTCTTCAACTTTTATAAGTCTTTCTATTGTGTTATTTAACTTTGCATCTTGAGCTTTTATATCTAATCTTATATCATCCACACCTTTTGATATGTAATCTAACTTAGTAGATAATAAAGTCTTTTGTGATGCATTATTTTCGATATCTGTATCAACTTGCTTTTTATATGCAAGATAACCTACTATAGTACCAGCTATAGTACATAATAATGTAACTTCTATATTCATATTTCCTCCTAAATTTTTAAATTTAAAAAGGAACTACAATAGTAGCTCCTTATGTTTTTACAATAAAAAAAGAACTACTCTTTATAGTCCTCTCCAGTTATGTTTTTAAATTGTTCTCTAGTTATTTTTTTACGTCTAACTGCTTTTTTAGTCATTTCTAAATCCCAAAATCCAAGTTCATAATATTGTTTTATTTTCTCATACCAATTAATATTAATCTTCTTCATATATTGCACCTTCTTCTGTTTTAGTAGTTAATTCTTCTATCTTTTCTTCTAATCCCATTACTTTAAAAAGTAATTCTGCATTTTCATTTATTAATTTTTCTTCTTTAGAGTTTAGAATTTCTTTATATATAACTTCTTCTTTTTCTAAATCAATTTTAATAGGATATTTATCTTCTTCTAATTTAAAGCTAGTTATAGAAATATCTTCTAGTTTTAAACTTTTTAAAATTGAAAATATATTTATATCTTCTTCTAAAATAGCCCTGTTCACGTGATTTATAACTAATATTTCTCCAGTTTTGTTATTATAATATAATTTTCCCATTTAATTATCCTCCTAACTCACAAAAGCTTTTATTTTGCTTATCTCAACATGTCCAGATTTTTGACATGCTTTGATATAAACCAAAGCATCTGTTAAACTGTCAACTATTTTAACTCCAGAGGTATAAAAGTCTTTTCCAAAAATCAAACACTCATCGACGTTACGAACAGATATAGAAGATATAGTAATTTCAAAACTAATTTTTTTAGAAAATTTAGGTTTCTCTTTACGTTTTAATGTCAATCTATATAAATATGGAGTATAATGAAAGTCTATTCGTATCGCCCCAGATACTTTTAAATCTCCATCACTTTGATTAGTATCAGATCTCAATTGCCATCCATCAATTTTATCCCAAGGTGAATTTCCACTACCATCAAACAAAATCATTTCTTTATCTGTTGTAAAAGAAATATAGTCGCTAGAAACGCCTAACAAAGTGCTAGTTTCTTCTTTTACACTACACACTCTTATTTCTTCTCCTAAATCCAAGTCGTTTAGTTCTAACGGAGAATTATATAATTTATTATTATATTTTATTTTAGCTCCATCAACAGTTTTGATTTTTAGGCTATTACCAGTTTTTTTTTCTAAAATAGGTAATGATATAGATGCCTTTGCTTTCGGAGTTATAATTTCTTTACTATAAACTTTAGAATTACCGTCTTTTGCGTATAATACATATTTTTTTGTAGGTTGTAAGTTTTTAAATGAAGTTGATTTTTGCCACTCTCCTTCATTAAGCTTAAACCCAATAAACAAAGATTCTAATGAATCACATTCAATATCAATGTAGCCTGTTTGTATTATAAATTTTGGAATTGGTACAGCAAGTTTGGGATATTTTAAATTTCCAACTTGCTTTCCGTCATCATTTGTAAAAGTTTTGCCCTCAAGAACATCTTCTGCTTTAGCATTGCCCCCAAAATCCATTTTAGTACCTAGATTTTCTATTTTTTCAGATATACCTTTTAGGGTTTCATTTAAATCATTTCCGACGGTTTTTCGGATATTTGCTAGCTCTCTATCTATTACATCTGCATTATCGTTAAAAATACCAATGTCATAAAACTCTTTTTTATCGGGTTTTTTTAATTTATAATTCTCTGTTTCTTGCATGTAGTAGTGCCTCCTCTCTTAATTGTTCATGTGTAAATTTAGCTAGTTCTTCAAATGTGAAATTAGATAATATTCCATGTGTGTTATAAAGTAAATCTATATCTAATGCCATATTCGCAGGAACAACTCGTCTTAAAGTAAATTTAACTTCATCTATTTTATGTTTAGCTCCTAAAGCAACTCTAACCTTTACTATAAATTTTTCGTGGTTAATATCTAGCTTGTATCCATCTTTCCCACATAAAGTTGAAAGGATAGTGTTTAGTGATCTCTTTGTATAAGGTAGTTGAGTTAAATATCTAGTTATTATTCTAAATCTTCTATCCTCTAAGGTTTCAGACTGTTTAGGAGTTATTTTAAGCATTTTTTCCCAACGTTTCACACCTTGTAAATTTAAACTTTCTAAGAATAAATTATCAAACAAGGAATTTATATTAGTAAAAAGTTTATTAATTTCTACATCCTCTGTTTTACAAATTTGTATATATTCTTGTTTATCATGCAAAATTGGAGGTAGATAATTTAAAAGATTTTTAGGCTGTTTAAGCACTTATAACACCTCTTTTAGCAATACAGTACTTATCAAGTTTTAAATTAGATTCAACCCCATTTAAAGATGTATTTTCAATATCTAAAACTCCTTCTAAACTTAAAATTCTAGTTTCAATTTGACTTATTCTAATCACTAGATTTTCATTATCTTCCCAGGTTTTATTAAGTTCTGTAAAATAACTATCTACACATTCCTCTATATGTCCTTTTAGTTCTTCAAAGTTCCAACCACTTTCGTAAGTGATTTTAGTGTTTATATTAATTTCAGTATTTTTAACACCTTCTATTGTTACCACGTGGTCGATTGGGGCAATCCCAACCCCTTTACCTTGATGCTCTAACGGGTCTATCTTTTCTTGAACTCTAGCGATTAAATCATTACTAGGAGTTTCAAACTTAGAGTTAATAATAACTAATCTAACAGTTCCGCCACCTTTCCAGACGGGGTCTACTTTAACCCCTCCAACATCTTGTAATTTATTAACCTTCTCTTTGTAATCGGCTATATTGCCTCCAAAGGCCTCGGATTCTAAGCTATTAAAGTATCTTTTTCTTAGAGAATCTTCATCCTCCTCATATTCTCCGTTAACAAGGATTTCTGTTAATATAGCACTTTCTAAGCCTTGTATATATTCTATAGGTATTAAATTCCCTGTAACTGAAATAGGTCCAGTTTCTTCACATTGTAATTTAAATTCCTTGTCATTAATCTTTTCAACCACAACAAAGTTTAAATCATCCAATGAAAATCTGGACCCTATAGGCACATCTATATTAAATTTAGCTTTTGCTATTGCATTAGTAGCAGATAACGGAGTAATTCCTCTTTCTCTACATTTTTTGACTAAAGAGTTATAACTACAAGTATCTGCATAAGCTTCATCATAAGTTAGACTAAGTAATATATAAGCTTCTGCTAATTCGGCGGCTGATGGAGCTAAAGCATTATATATAATAGAGCCTTCTCTTTTATCAAAACAGTCTGGTACTCTATCTAACATATTTTGTAGTAGATAATCAAATGTCATATTATCAAACATTATACTTTCACCCCCTTCTCAGCATCGAATGATCCATAAGAACTATGTACTGTAAAATATGTGTGTATCTCACCTTTTTTACTTTCAAATTTAAAATTATCTACACTTTCAATCCTATCATCTTGTTCTAGTGCTTCTTTTATTCTTCTTTCAATTTCGGGTATAGCATAAGATTTAGGTTGCCCAAATAAATCGTTAAATTCAACCCCATAGTCGTGCGAATATATTGCATATTCATATCTTTCTATGTTTAGAATTAAGTATATAGCTTGTTTTATAGCCTCTAAGTTATCACAAATTCCATTTACATTGTGTTTAGATACTTTATATGTTCTGCTAGGTTGTTGCTTTATATCAAAATTTAAAAGCTCATCTGAGTTATCAATTTGTGGAATCATATGTATCACATCCTATCTAGCACTATGTATTTTTGTCCTCCTTGCACTCTTAGCAAAATAACCTTAGAATTTAATTCTAAGCCTAGTCTAGCTGTTCTAGTTAGAACTAAAAAGGTATCTGTAAGAATTCTTTTTTGGTCTAATTTAATTTTTAAAGGACTTGTACTTTCTACAGTTCCGTAATCAATCGATACTGGCTTAGATTCCTCTATAACCGATAAGGCTGCTTGTTTTATCGTTTCTATTAAACTTGGCATATTTGCTCCTTTCTATAAAAACCTTCTTGCTGTATTATAATTTCTACTAAAGTAACTACTATTTATATTTGCTACCCTAACAACATCCCCAGTTTGAGGTGAATGTATCATCTGTCCATTTCCTATATATAGCCCAACGTGAGAAATTGGATGTTTAAAAAATACTAAATCTCCTGGTCTTAAATCATTTTTAGATACATAAGTTCCAGCTCTTCCTTGCTCGGATGAAGTTCGAGGAATACTAATTCCAATTTGTCTATAACAATATTGAGTTAAACCGCTACAATCAAAACTACGAGGTCCTGTAGCTCCCCAAACATAACGACAACCTAATTTGCTTTTAGCCACATCTATAAGTTTATTAATTTTATTATTATTAGAACTAGAGCCATTGCTTTTAGTTAAAATAACTGCTTTACCATGTCTTTTGCCCCAACGATTACATTCACTTTTAGAACTCATAAGTAAATCAAAATGATAAACTCCATTTTTAACGTTTATAGCTCCCCCTCTATCTGTAACAGTATAAACTTCTCCATCCTTGCTTGTATTTGTATCTTTAACTTGTATTTTTGTTTTAAAAGGTATAGATTTTGGAGCTGCACAAGTATTATTGCTTGGATTTAATCTATTACCCATAGCATCAAAAAATCCACCTTCCATTTTGTTATTCGCAGGATAGTAAGCTGTAAATAGTGCAGGAACTTCTCTACCAGGTTGATAGCCACTATCAGAGCCAGTATTTTTAGGTTTAGGTCTACCTGCTCCACTTCCAGATGCTAAAGTTGATACGAACTCTCCTCCAACAAGTGTTAGGTCCATAAAATGCTCTGTATTGTTAAATGTATGTTTAACATTATCTACAAGCATAAAGTTTTGTACTATCATATCGCCTAAATTTAAATTAACTGCTAGTAAACATCCTGCTCTTACCCTTATATCTCCTAGCACGTTTTTTAAATTTAAAGTTCTAAATTTATGGTTATATAATTTTAGCAAAGCATTAACTTTAGCTTGAGCATTTACATTTTCATCTACAGTTTCGTAGTATTGTAAAACACCCCAATTATTTATATTTTTAGAATCTTGAGCTATATAGACTTCTCTCGTACCTTCTTTTTCATTCTTTTTACATATTTTAATCTTATTGTATGTATTAGAATCTATAGAAGAACAATAGCTAAAATCTTCTAATAAATCTTTATCAATTAAAGTATCTAATCTCATAGAGTTTATATTTTTTAATGTTAATTTACCAAAATCATCATATAAAACATACATTTCTTTAGCATTTTCAATAGTTTCATCTAAAGCATTCAATGATATATCAAACAATGTTTTATCTTCTTCTATCCTTGCTCCTATTTTAAACTTAGTATCTTCTATATCTCCACATTGTAAATTAAAGTCTTTTGCAATCATTCTAATAATTTCACTAGCTGTTTTATTTTCATAAATATATGTATCTTTATTTTTAAAATATCTTAACTGATCATATGCAGTAACTTTTATAACACCATCCGAATTTCGCTCTTTTTTAAATACAAAACCATAAAACACATTTACACCATTTACTTTAACCCGAATAGGGTTGCCCTCTTGGAAATCTATTACCTGGTCCTTTAATATGTTTAAGTTTAAAGAACCAGGGCTACCTTTTCTTACAGTTTCCCAAGTAATTTCATTTTCTGTAGAGGGCATATATAAAGCATCTCCGTTTTGAATAACAACTTCTATATTATTCAAGTATTAGCTCCTGATGTGGGTATATAGTGTATTTGTATTTTGTAGTTTTATATTTTCTATTGTAAGAATCTATTAATGTTTTATTTAATAGATATATTTTTTTATATAAAGAGCCATTTCCGAGGTCTTTTTGACATATCTCCCACAAAGATTCTCCACGTTTTACAATGTGAGTTTTTTTCTTGGGTTTAACAGTACTCGGAGGTCTTGGATTTTGGACTACCGCTTGAGCAGGTCTAATCATAACTATTTTTTTAGATACATAATCTTTATATTGCTTTAATTTTATAGATATAGTAATGTCCGATGCATCTTCGGCATCTTCTAAAATACTATAATCTTCTAAAGACACTTTTAAATTTGTATGAAATAAAACCTCCCCAGAATTAGCAAATCTAGATACTATAAACTGGAAAGGTTTATTATTAGTTTTTAACTTTTCAATTTCATCTAAGAAATATTTTGCATTTTTAAAACCATCTTTGTATGTGGCAAAAGGTAGTTTTTTGTGTGGAATACTAAATTCAAAATCAATATCGGTTAAGCCCGCAGGTTTAATAATATTAATTTCTCCTATCCCTAATAAATCCATAGTCTTATTTTTATTATTAACTTTAAGTGTTAGTTTTTTAGGAGGTATAGGTAATAAAACTTTATCTAAATAAAAATAATAAGCCATATTTAAACACCTCCTTAAGTATGAGTACCCTCAGCCGCTATAATCATAGATTCATAGACTTTATCTTCTAAGTAGCTTACAACTCCATCTAAATCCATTTCAGAAGTTATATTGTTAGTATTGTTCATATCGATTTTAATTTGAGCTGTTGTAAATCTATTTATAACCTCTTGCTCTGCTACATCTCTAAGATATTTTAAATCCTCTGCCGACATATCCATCGTTTTAGCTATTTTAGAGGTGTCAGAGCCGATATTATTAGTTGCATTTTTTAAATCATCTAAACTATTTAAATCGAATTTATCTTCGCCTAATCCTCCTGCTATTCCTAAACCATTTAAGTCAAGTTTATCTTTAGCATCTCCAACAAGTTTATCTATTTTAAACATATTACCTACAGTACTATCTATCTTTCTTCCAAAAGTATCACCTATTTTAAATGCTTTACCATATTCAAACCTATTCATATGAAATTTGTTCGGATTAATATGTTTAACATATACTTTTCCTTGTCCGAATTTAGCATTAACCATACTGTTTAAATTGCCTTTCCATCCATTTACTGCCTTCGCAAGATTAGAGCCAAATACAGTATCTATTGCACTAGCAATGCTACTTATAATACTTAAAACTTTATCTGCCATACCTGCGAATAATCTAACTATCGAGCCGACTGGATCTTTAAATACATTGCCTAAAAAGTTTGCAAAATCTGCAAAAGAGTTATAAACCAATACAATACCATCAGATACCATATTAAAAAATGCAATAAATAAGTTTCCTATAAATGCTCCTGCGGTAAATAAAGCTCCACATATAAGTCCTGTTGCACTTAAACTTGTTTTTGCAAAATGATTAACTGTAGCAACTGCTGCATAAAAAATAGCGATAATCATAATTACACCTATAATTATCCATGTCAAAGGACAAGCATAAAGAGCTGCATTTAAACCTTCTTGAGCAATAATTAAAGCATATATAGCCGCAGTTTCTGCCCAAGATGCAATAGTATCATAAACCTTAGCCGCAGCTGCTGAGATACTTGTTAGCCAACCAATCCCCATTACAGAGTTATAGACTGTTAATGCTGCAACAATCCCCCAAATAATAGGCTCAATGATTGACCAATTTTGAGCGAATATATTTGCAATAGAAAGAGCCATATTTGCAATAGTTCCAAAAGCATTAACAGCTAAAGTTAAAATAGATACCACTCCATTTGCAAATCCTTGAAATGCATCACTACTTAATATATTTAATATATTAGAGATTAAACTTGTCATGACACTTGCAAGAACTACCATTCCACCTTCAACATTATTTAAAAATGTCCTAAATTGAGTACTATTTGCAATTTCATTAAGCTTCTTTAAAACTAATTGAAAAGACATAAAAGCCTCATTCTTAAATGAAGTCCAAATCTGCCCCCAGGTTAGAGGAATATTACTAAAAGCTTTATTAGTTTCTGCACTTGCATTTAATATTGCATTTTTAACTGTGTCTGCGGTTAATTTACCGTCGGAGGCCATTTGTCTTATTTGACCTATAGGAACATTTAAATAATCTGCAATGGATTGAATTATATTAGGAGCGGATTCAAATACAGAGTTTAATTCATCACCTCGTAACACTCCAGAGCCTAAACCTTGAGTAAGTTGTAAAAGAGCTGAGTTCATTTCTTCTGTACTAGCTCCTGCAATAATGAACTTTTTATTTAATTGTTCTGCAAAAGCAATCATTTCACGAGTAGAACTAAAAGCATCTTTTGCATTCATTCCCAGTCTAGCAACTATTTTAGATGTATCTTCGTAAGCACTTCTGGACCTTTGAGCTGATAAAAAAATCATCTTATTAAGTTGGTCCGTGGTTTGAAGTCCGTCATTAATCATGTTAAGTCTTGCTTGTGTACTTGCCATTCCATCTGATAATTTAAATACTGCACCTAGAGCATTTAAAGTTACGTATGTAGCTGCAACAGCTTTAAATTTATTTAATAGCCTTGTTGTTGCATTATTGCCATCTTGAATACTCCGATTAAAATTATGCTGCCGCTCAGTTGCATTTTGAATTTCGGTTTCTAGGCTTCTAAAACTCGATTCTGCTCTTGCTAATTCTGTTCTAGCGGTTTGTAAACTAGCAGTATCTATACTATTACTAGATACATTTTGTAAATGATCAAAACTATTTATAACTATATTCATAGCATTAGTTATAGACATTAAAGCAGGTGTCATTCTATCCGTTAATGATATAGCAGTTTGAAGTGTAGCCATAAAAACCTCCTTTCTAGCAATAAAAAAACACTTATTAAAAATAAGTGTTATATGCCTAAAATTAATTTTTTCTTTTTATTAAATTCATCCTCTGTAATAATTCCATCATCTAATAACTTTTTAAATTTTAAAATTTCATCTACATCAGAGGTTTTATTTTCTACTATATTATTTGTTATATTCTCATTTTCCTTAACTATAATTGCTAAAATAGATAAAATATCTTGAGCTTCTTTATACATAGATTTATATAAAAAAGAATCCGTTTTAACTTTTGTTTTAATAAGAGATATATAGGTATTAGGATATTGTATATCATTTAAAGTTATTTTAATTTTTAATGAAGTTATTATAGACTTAGTTTTTCTTTTAGCTGTAACTCCACCTACAACAGCTCCTACACCTCCAAATAATGCAGCTCCTGTAATAGCTCTACCTAATCCACCTTTAGTTACAGTTTCTCCATCCTCTAACAATTCAAATTCAACTATTTCTTTATAGTCAAATATTTTATCAATGCCTTGATTTATCATAAATTGTTTTTTATTAGTGTCAAATTGAATCCCTGTAAACTTCTTGCTTGGATTAAATTCTTCTATCAACTTTTTATTTTCTATATTATCTTTAATCATTTCAGTTATTTCTGCGACTGTTATACTCCTTAAAGGTCGTATAGGCTTTCGTAAAAGAACTTGAGTATTTCCTTTAAAACAACTTTTACATATATATCCATCTGCTAATTTATTTTTAGTTTGCTCTTTGTTGCATATAGAGCAAGTACCCTTTTTAGTAAATAACCCCATAAATAATGCCTCCTAGTATATTATTGTCATTTAAATAATATACTAGGGGCAAATTATTTACAAGTATTACCTTTTAGATTTTGCTTTCTTAGCTTCTTTTTTATCTTGTTCTAATTTAATTTGTATAGCTGCTGTAATAAAGGCTTTTTCATAAGCATCTAAATTCATATATTCGCTAGGTTTCCATTTAAATTTATGAAGGCAATAATAAGCTATATTGCTATCAAAATCACCTTCATTGATTAGTTTTTTGCTTCATCAACTTTATCTTCAAATGTTTTTTCAAATCCATTTATTGATTGAATTAATTGTATAAAATCTGCATACTCACCAGGAAGTAACATAGCTTTTAATAATTCATCTGCTCCCATTACTCCATAAGAATCTTGTAATCCTGCATCATGTAAATTCGGATATACTGTACTTTCAACAGCTATTAATCCTATATACTTCTCTTGATCTATGTGATTCATGTATTGATTTTTCTTGCCAGGTATTTGAACTCTTTTAGTGCATGACTTTCTTAACTCTTCATCTCTTTTTGATGTTATAGGCTTTATCTCCCACTCTACTGGCTTTCCATCTTCTCCTCTAAATCTATTTGAAACAACGTGTTTCTCATTCTCATTTATTATTGCATTTTGGCTTAAAAAAGCATTTAAATTACTCATAATTTTTTCCTCCAATATTTTTTAATTTTGGATTTTATCAATAAAAAAAGTACATCTATTTTTTTATAATAAATGTACTTTCTATAACATACCTGGTAATAATTTAAATTTCTCAGGCATTTCAAAATCTTCAAATGTAAAATCCACATCTTCATCTAAATATTCTGCATCTGCATCAAATTTAGTTAATGTACCTCCATCAAGATTAACACCTTTTAAAATTACTGTTTGACGGCCTACAGAACTTGTTGGATCTTCATTAGTAACTTGAACATCAAAATAAATATCTTCTCCAGTTTCTTTATAGCGATACATCAAATCTCTTAAAACACTTTGGTTATAGTGCATTTTAGCTGAGCCTGTACCTTCCCAACCTGTAGATTTATTCCCTTTTCCTGTTTTTCCTAATATCGGTATTTTAGATTTACTTTTCTTAAACTCTGCTTCTAAATTAATCATTTGAGCAAAGTTATATCTATTACCTTCTATTGTTATAAAACATTCTGCTAAACTTGCACTAACAGAATCTTTAGCATTCATTACTTTCATATATAATTTCCTCCTGTATTAAGATACATAAACAGTCATATATAACTTACTCATTGCATTTACAACCTCGACTGCATCTGTTACTACAACAGACTTTTTAGTTTCACCTTTTTCAACTACAACATCATCAACTTTAAAATTTTCAATAGCCTCCATCTTCTCAAGCTCTTTGTGATGATTAACAATATCATTCCAAAGTGAAATTCTTCCCGATTGAGTATTGCTAATATATCCGTTATATTTTTTATTAAATATATTAGCTACATCTTTTGCTATCTGATCTAATACCCTTATTGTTTGGTTGTTAGAAAAATCATCTGTTTTTTCATCTGTAAAAGATGTAAATGTATTTATATCTTCTAACACTTTTACTTTATCATCATCAAAATGCAAAATAAATTTTCCTGTTTTTAAAGCATCTTCTAACTGTACCTGGTTATAATTAATATCTACATCAAATTCACCATTATAAATTTTATTAGAACAAGTTTTGTTTACTTCACATCCTGCTTCTGCTCCTGCAACCCAGTAAACTAAGCTAGATTCTAGTTCATCATCTAACACTTTATTCTCTACTGATATTACACCCTCAGAATCCGCTGTATTTTTTTTATATAATACAACTTGGCACTTCATACCTATTTCATCTCTCATACGTTTTATAAAAGATACATATAAATTTTTAATTTCTTCTGTAGTGGCTAGACATGCTAAAATATTATAATTGTATGATTCAATCTTATTTAAAAAAGTTTGATACTCATTTCCTGTTACTTTTTCTCCATTTGTGCCTCCTGTCATTGAAGTTCCGACAGTTACTTCTAATGATGCATCTGTTTTCCAAACAACAAAGTCATTATTTTTTAACTCATCAATTTTTGATACAGTTTGAAAATCCACTTTTTTATTATCTAATAAAGTAGTTACATCAAAATTACTTGAATTATCTATATTTGTTTGTATAGATATTTTTATATCGTTTCCTCTAGTTCCTCCACATCGAGCAGTTCCAAATTTATTAGAAGCCTTTGTACCTTTATTTAACTTATAAAAATATCCTTCATTTGCATTTAAGAATAAATCTCTAAGTCCTTTCATTTTTTCATGATTATAGTTATATCCAAAGTATTTAATGCAATAGTTTTTAAAATCTTCATATTTAACTTTGAATATCTTATCATCTTCTCCCCAATCAAGTTCTAAAGCTAGTGCAACAGTTCCCTTATCTCCAACTAGAGATTTTGTTCTAGCAGCACTTACAAAGTTTATATATGCACCACTCAAGACCTTATTTTGAGTTTTAAATGTACCTCCACCTAAGCTCATTTAATTCACCTTCATTTTCATAAATTTTTCTATTAATTTATCAACTTCTTTTAAAGAATAAAGATTATTTTCATCTAAAATAGAATTTAGTATATCTCTTTTATCTATATACTTTTTAGAGTTTAAAATTTGTGTTTTATCAAATTTCAATTCATTTGCCATTAAATCACCTCTTTTATTTAAATTTTAAATCTTCAATGCAAATCTTATTTTCTTGTTTTATAGTAAATAAGCTATATCTAACAAAAAAATGTAATACATTATCTACTATTTCACTATTTAAAACTTGTCCTCGTATTAATCCATCTTCGCTTTCTATATACTCTAACTCTGTTTCTAATTTTTCTATAACCTCATATATTTCAAGTTTTTTCTCATTTGTTTCTTTTGGAAAATATTGAATAACAAAGTTATATTCTCTTAGCTTTCTTTGCCCGAGCATATTTTTAGAAGTGGGTTTTATTAGAGATATAAAAAAGCAAGGCTCTTTAAAACCTTGCTTTACATCTTCTGAGTAAATACGATAGTTATCTCCAAACTCTTTATTTAATTTTATAGATATTGCATCTAATATTTTAATTACCATTTATGTAATCTCCAATGAATTTTAATAGTTTTTTCTCTATTATTTTATCTAGTTGACTTTCAAGCTCCATTTCTGAAGTTGTAAGCATTAATCTGCCTGGTATCCACTTTTTACCGTCTTTAGTTCTATGACCAAATTCTACATAAATACCATATTCAACTGGATTTATTATATCTATTGTATAGTTATTTCCAGTCTTTCTTACATTTAGGTTATTAACATATTCTTTTACATTTTTACCTTTGCCACTTCCTGTCTTAGCTTCATCTTCTGTTGTAGCAGTCCACCCACGTCGTAATGTTCCACCCTTTTTACCACTTTCTTGAGGGTATTTACCGACTGGTGTTCTTTTTATTACTTTTCTAAGCAATCTAGCTGCTAACTCTTTAGAAACTTCTTTACAAAATGTATCTATATCTACTTGTTGTAACGTTTGTAATCTCTCCTGCATCTTAACTAATTGTCTAAAATCACATCTTCCCCATCTAGCCATTTTTTATGACCAACCTTTGAATAAATCTAAAAGTATTTCTTGATGGTTTGAATATAGAGCAGGCTCTCCAGAATTTTTGAAATCTGTAGACCTACCATTTTTTGTAACAACTATCTTAGAGCCAGGATTGATTTTAATTTCTGAATCTATAAATAACTTAGTTATCTGTATTAATTCAGATACGTTACTTTCTTTTGTTGTAGATATATTTTTATAAGATATTCTACAAGGTTGATTTTCTAAAACAAGTACTTCTTTGTATGTAGTTCTTTTTGTTTTATCATCTATACATTCTTTATATTCATAGATATTACAAGTAGAATCAAACAAGCTATTTATCGCCATTTTAAGCCCTTTAAAATTATCTTTGAACATATAATACTACCACTTTATCTTTCTAAATCTATTCAAAATTGATTTATAGTCATTGATTAAAGATTTTTTAAAAGTATCTACGTTAGAGTAAGCACTTTTATAACTTACTTTTACATCACCTTCTGTGATAGAATCTATAACTTGTTTTTCTTCTTCACTACCTACATTTTCATTTCGGTATAAATCTAATGCTATTCTAATCATTGTGTTGTAAAGAGGTTTTGCTACACCTTCCGTATTACAATAATTTTGAATAGTTTCATAAGCATCTTGTAAAGCGAATTTAATAGCTATGTCTTTAGATGTATCATCATCTTTTATTCCAAGCAATTTTTTTAGATATTTTTCATCTTGCTCAGTTAAAATAAAATATTCAATTTTATTCATTATCCTAAACATCCTCAATATCAGATTGATTATCTTCTATTTTTTCATTAATAGCATCTACTAACTCTGATTTTTTCAACTCTTCAAAATTTTCTATTCCTAATTCTTGAGCTTTTAATTTAAGCTTGTCTACAGTTAAGCTTGTAAGAGGCTTGTCAGTTTCATCATAGGGTTTATATCCTTGATTTTTATAAATTAGCTCATATGCCTTCTCAGATGCATTTATTATCTTATTTCCTTTTTTATATGTTTTCATAAACTTACCTCCTAATTAGATGATGGATTTGTTCCTTTTGTAGCTAATATAGCAAAAGCCTCGTCTTTTATAGGTAAGAATCCCATTCTCATTGTAGCTTTTATAGCTATTAAGTCTTGCTCTGCTAAAGATAGAGGTTTTCCATCATCTCCTACAGTTCCTTGCAATGTTGCTTCTTTTAATATTTCATATTCTAGTCCTTGTCTTAAACCTACTAAAGATTTACTCCAATCTCCTGCTATGATTTCACATTTCTTTTTATCCCAAGAGCCATTTCTAGAAAATTCTATAGGCTCATTATAAAATTCTTTTTGATCTACACCATTAACAAATAATTGGTTTCCATTTGAATCTCTAAGCTTTCTTAATCTATTTTTTACACCGTTATGAGCTGCAAATCCATTAACATCTAATCCTCCATCTTCTATTAAAGCCATAGTATCAGAAACATCTAAATCTAAAGATGAAGTTCCATCTATTATATAATTTTTAGCATCAACAGCTGATTTAAATATATTTTTAGCGAATGGAGAATTAGTTCCAAATAGACAAGCTGAATCTATAGATTTATAAAAAGCTTCTGCTATTGCTTCTTTTAATTCTCCAAAAACATTTATTGTAGAATCATTTAGCTTCTCTTTTGTAACAGGTATTATTACAGCTATTTTTTTAGCATGCATTTCAGGGAATATCCATTTAGCTTCACTTGTCTTAATTCTCTCAGATTCTCCTACCCAATAGGCTCCTGGTCCATCAGTCATAACTGGAATTTTTTTAGTATCACTTTCCATATGATCTATTTTAGAAAGTCTTAAAACACTAGAGCCTCTAGCTATTTCTTTCATTATTTCTTTTGCTTGTTGTGCAGGTACAAAACCTTGTAATTGCTCTTTTAATAAACTCATTTAAAAACTTCCTTTCTATCTTTTACTTTGATTTTCTTTTACTATACTTACAAAATCTACATCAGAAGTTGGATTTTTAAATCCAGAATCAGTAGGAACATACGTGTAATTTGAAGTTGTATCTATATCAAACATATCTTTGTATGTTTCTTTCATGGATTTAAGTTGCTCTGTTAAGTTATCTAAGTCAACTGCTCCATCTTCCTTTATTTTTATTTTTTCTAAATCAAATTTATCTCTTAATAAATCTGCATGTTTAGCTTTATTTTTAAGTAATATATTTTCTATAGCACTTTTTTTCTTTAATGTTTCAACTTCTTTTTTATGATTATCAGTTAAATCTTTTATGGTTTTTTCATGTGTTTCTATCTTTTTTTGTAAATCCTCATTATCTGTATGTGTTTTTTTTAAATCTTTTATGGTTTTATTAGCTGTATCTAAT
>F157b_European_Toad__coassemble_23_pt1 | contig 16714 bp, 13 predicted proteins | sample F157b_European_Toad__metabat2_low_PE_001 | metagenome-assembled genome bin F157b_European_Toad
AGTTTTACTACTTTTTTGTATAATAAAATTTTAAATACTTTTAAAATTTTACTTTTACATTTGTTTTTGTTAATAAATGTTCTAATTCATTAATTAAATTTTCATTTATATTTACTTTAATATGGTTCCACTTATACATTTGTTTTATATTTTCTGAATATATATATACTTCATTTTCTCCAGGATACTTTGTCACTATTGATATTAATTTATTTACTAATTCTTTGTTTTCTATTGAATTAATCTTTAAATACAAAGTTTGTCGATTTTTATTGTCCAAATCATTAATATCTCTAATTTCCCTAGCTATAAGTTTTGCATTTTCATCTTCTTTTATACTCAGTCTTCCTTCAATATAAATTATTTTATCTTCTTGAATTATTCCATTATATTTTTGAAGCACTTGTGGAAATACTATAACTTCGATAACCCCAAATAAATCTTCTAGTTCAATTATTGCCATTAAATCATTTCGTTTAGTAGTTCTTATAGTTTTATTAACTACTATCCCTCCCATAGTTACTTCTCTTTCATTTAAATTAAGGTAAGTAATATAGTCTTCTTTAATTTCACTTAACTTAGCATTATCTATAGTTGTATTTCGTTTTAAATCATCTTTATATTGAGATAATGGATGCCCACTTACATACATTCCCAATACCTCTTTTTCTAAATATAGCTTTTCTTTTTCATCTAACTCTTTTAGCTCTGGTAGTGAATGCATATTTTTTATATCGTCATTTATTTCATAATCTGTATTAAATCCATCAAATAATGAAACTTGTCCAACTAAATTTTTCTTTCTATCCATAGATATACTTTCAAGTAGTTTTTCATATCCATTAAGTAAACTAGCTCTGTTTATTCCTAGTTCATCAAATGCTCCACATTTTATAAGACTTTCTATTATACGTTTATTCAAATCTTTTGCATCTAATCTCTTACAAAATTCATTAAAATCGCTAAAAGTCCCATTAGCTTCTCTTTCTTGTATTATATTATTTAATACATTAACACCTACATTTTTTACTGCAGCTAATCCAAATCTTATACTTTTATTTTCAACTGAAAACTTTGTAAAACTTTTATTTATATCTGGTTTTAATACATCTATTTTTAAATTATTACATTCTCTTATATATTCAACTACCTTATCAGTATTACCCATTACACTAGTTATTAATGCTGCCATAAATTCAACAGGATAATGAGCTTTTAAGTATGCTGTTTGATATGCTAAAACTCCATATGCAGCCGCATGACTTTTGTTAAATGCATACTTAGCAAAATCTATCATATCATCAAATATTTTATTTCCTATCTCCTCTGAAACTCCATTTCTAATACATCCCGGAATTTCAATTTCTCCATTTTCATCTAATTTTCCATGGATAAAGTATTCTCTTTCTTTTTCCATTACATCCATTTTCTTTTTACCCATGGCTCTTCTAACAAGGTCACTACGACCATAAGTATATCCACCTAAATCTCTAACAACTTGCATTACTTGTTCTTGATATACTAAACAACCATAAGTAACTTCCATTATAGGTTTTAATTTTTTATGAAGATACTTAACATTATCTGGATTATTCTTATTGTTTATATAATCTGGAATAGAATCCATAGGTCCAGGTCTATATAAAGAAATTCCAGCTACTATGTCTTCAAAGTTATCTGGCTTTAATTGTTTCATAAAGCTTCTCATTCCACCACTTTCTAATTGAAACACACCTAATGTATTCCCTGATGAAAGTAATTCATAAACCTTAGGGTCATCATAATCCATATTAGAAAAGTTTATTTTTACATTTTGATTTTTCTCTATTAAATCAAGAGCATCTCTTATTACTGTTAAAGTTCTTAATCCTAAAAAATCCATTTTTAATAGCCCTAATTCTTCTAGTGTTGTCATTGTAAATTGAGTACTTATAGCATCTTGATGTTTATATAAAGGAACATACTCATCAATTGGATTTTTAGATATAACAACTCCTGCTGCATGAGTTGAAGCATGTCTTAACATTCCTTCTATTTTTCTTGAAACATCTATTATCTCTTTTGTCTCAGAATCTTGTTCATATAATTTTTTTAAATTTGGATTTGTATCTAATGCTTTATCTATTGTCATACCTAATGCAAACGGAATTTCTTTTGCTATATTATCTACCTTGCTATAACTAACATCTAAAACCCTACCAACATCTCTAATTGCGGCCTTTGCTCCCATAGTTCCAAAAGTTATAATTTGAGCAACATGGTCTTCTCCATATTTTCTTTTTACATAATCTATAACTTCTTCTCTACGCTCATAACAAAAATCTATATCTATATCTGGCATAGATACACGCTCTGGATTTAAAAATCTCTCAAATAATAAAGAATATTTAATAGGATCTATATCTGTAATATATAAAGTATATGCTACTATAGATCCTGCCGCACTTCCTCTTCCAGGACCTACCATAATATTATTTTCTCTTGCAAAGTTTATAAAATCCCATGTTATTAAGAAATACTCAACATATCCCATTTTTTCAATTACACTTAATTCATATTCAAGTCTATCTAATATCTCTGTAGATGGATTGTTATATCTTTCTTTTAGCCCTTTAAAACATAACATTCTTAAATATTCCTTTGCAGTATATCCATTAGGAACATCATACTTAGGTAAGTGTATAGTATTGAAATCAAATTCTACATTACACATCTGTGCAATTTTTATAGTATTATCTAATGCCTCTTGTACATCAGAAAATTTTTCTTCCATTTCCTCTCTTGATTTTAAGTAAAATTCTTCACTTCCAAATCTCATTCTAGTCGGGTCGTTTACGGTTTTTCCCATTTGTATACACATTAATATATCATGTATTTTTGCATCTTCTTTATTTACATAATGGACATCATTCGTAGCTACTAATCCAACCCCTATTTCTTTAGAAAGTTTTATTAATTCTCTATTAACTTCTTTTTGTTCAGGTAAATTATGATCCTGAATTTCTATATAATAATTTTCTTCTCCAAATATTTCTTTATATTTTAAAGCAATATTTTTAGCTTTTTCATAATTTCTATTCATTAAAGCCTGAGATACATCTCCAGCAAGACATGCAGAAAGAGCAATAATCCCATCACTATGTTTTTCTAACTCATTTATATCAATTCTAGGCTTATAATAAAAGCCTTCTACGTAAGCTTTTGATACTAACTTTATTAAATTTTGATATCCTTCGTTATTTTTAGCTAATAAAACTAAATGACCTTGAGATTTATCAAAATTAGGGTCCTTATCCTTTAATGTTCGTGAAGCTGTATATACCTCACAACCTATTATAGGTTTAATTCCTTCTTTTTTAGCAACTTTATAAAAATCTACAGCTCCAAACATACACCCATGATCTGTTATAGCAACTGCACTCATATTTAATTCTTTAGCTCTATTTACAAGATTTTTAACTCTTGAAAATCCGTCCAATAAACTATATTCTGTATGAACATGTAAATGCACAAAATCCTTGTTCAAAATCTTCACCTCCTGTTTAATTGAACTCTTTATTAATTATCAATAATTTTACCACAATGTTTATATATTAATCAAAATTCCAATATAAAATAAAAAAAGAGGCAAATTGCCTCTTATTCGTATTTTAATCTTAAATTATCTGCTATTTGTTCTATTTTTCTTAGCCTATGATTTACTGCTGATTTACTTAGCTGAGGGCTAGCCATTTCTCCAAGTTCTTTTAAGGTTAAATCTTCATATTCTATTCTTAAAACTGCTATTTCTCTTAAATTAGGAGGAATATTTTCTAAGCCTATTTTTTCTTGAATGTATTTTATATTTTCTATTTGTCTGACAGCTGCATTAACTGTTTTAGACAAATTCGCCGTTTCACAATTAACTATCCTATTTACATTATTTCTCATCTCTTTTACTATTTTAGTACTTTCAAGACTTAATAAGGCCTGATGTGCTCCTATTATATTTAGTAAATCTGATATTTGTTCACTTTCTTTTAAATAAACTACATAATTGTTTTTTCTAGATACAGTTTTTGAATTAAATCCTAATGAGTTTATAAGATTTTTTAATGACTCTGCAAATTCTTCATTATTAGTTACAAATTCTAAATGATAATTTTTCTCAGGATCACTAATAGAACCGCCTCCTAAAAATGCTCCTCTTATAAATGATTTTACACAGTCATCGTCTTTAATAAGAGATTCTGGTACCTTATTCATTGTAAATAAATAATCCTCTTTTGATAATATACCTAATTCTCTTAATAAATTTTCCGCACCCATCTCACTAGTAACCATAAGTACGTAACTATTATTTCTTTTTAGCATCTGATTTTTATTTACCGATATTTCTGTATTAATTCCAAAATTAGATTTTAATAATTTAAATATCTTTCTAGCTGTTGAATTTAGTTCTGTACTTATTTTTAAGTTTAACTTTTTATATCCAGATATTTGTATACTTCCTGCTAATCTAACTATTGCAGAAAGCTCACACACATTAGATGCTTTTTTATCTGAAAAAATTCTAGCTAATTCATTTTTCGTTTCTGCTGAAAAAGACATATTTATCACCTTGTTAATTCTTTTTTAATCTTTTTTTAATTTCTTCTAAAGCAACCTTTATTATCTCTTTTTCATCATCGTATCTAGCTAAATCAACTACCCTATCCAAATGAACAAATTTAGCATCTATAAATCCTTCTTCTTTTTGAGGTATTGTATCCATATTTCTCGCCTGCATTAAATACCAATACACAGTTTTATGAACAGCTTTATTCTCATCCCAATTTTCCTTAAAAGTGTAATGAATTTCACCTAAATACTTTAAAATATCGGCTTTTACACCTGTTTCTTCTAGAACCTCTCTTAGAGCTGCATCCTCTTTATTTTCTCCAAGTTCTACCTTTCCTTTAGGTAATACCCAGTCCCCATTAAATTTTCTAAGTAAGAGCACTGCATTACCAAATAATACTACGCCCCCGGCACTAACCTCTTCTCTCATTGGTGTTCACTCCTTAAAATAACATAATAATAAGGATTTCTACATAATTTTTTAAAATCCTTTTTTACTTCTCGTTATCATAAATATGACTTAGTGCCAAATTAACAACAACGTTAGATATGTAATCTGCATCGTGTCTTATATAATTACTTTTTATTTCTACTAAATTACATTCTACCACTTTTATTCCCATTTCTTCTAGTATTTGTTTTTGTTTTTTATCTATTAGTACTTGGTTCGCTCCATCTTTACTATAATTTTCAAATACAGGTTTAGGTAAGACCTCATTATTCGTAATTACTATATCAAATATATTTTCACCGCAATGTTCACTTATAGAGTTTACATGGTCTACAACATTAAAATAGTCCGTTTCACCCGGTTGAGTCATTATATTTGCAATATAAACTTTTGGGGCAACTGATTTTTTAATTGCATCTACAACTCCATCAACTAATAAATTAGGCATTATACTTGTGTATAAACTTCCTGGTCCTATCACTATAATATCTGCATTTTCTATAGCCTTAATTACGTCATCTAATGGCTGTACGTTTTTAGGTTCTAACTCTATACTCTTTATTCTTGTATTTTGATTTTTAACCTGTTTAGGGATATTTGATTCTCCCCTTACAACCTTTCCATTTTCTAAATTAGCAACTAATTTAATATCTTGTAGTGTTACAGGTAATACTCTACCTGTAATTGCAAATACTTCACTCATTTTATATATAGCTACCTCAAAATTTTCATAAAGTCCATTCATAGCTGCTAAAAATAAGTTTCCAAAACTTTGTCCTTTTAACTCTCCTTCAGTAAACCTATAGTTCATAACAGCTTCCATAGTAGGTTCAATATTTGCTAATGATAATAAACAGTTTCTTATATCTCCGGGAGGTAACATCCCTAAGTCTTCTCTTAACTTTCCAGACCCTCCACCATCATCAGCTACTGTTACCACTGCTGTTATATTTGGAGTATAATGTTTTAAACCTCTTAAAAACACTGATTGACCTGTTCCTCCCCCTATAACTACAACTTTTGGCTTACTTTGATTTTCAATACTTTTTATTTTTTGTTTATAATTCTTTTTCTTTTCATTAATATAGAAAAATACTAAAAATATTGAAATAATCCATCCAACCAGTCCAATCAAAGTAATTAATGATTCCATAGTTCCCTCCAAAATTATTTAAGAGTATAATCTCTATGTTTTTTTATAGCTCTATATCCCTTTTTGCATAAATCATCATAAAGTAAATTTGAAATTGTTACTGATCTATGTCTTCCTCCTGTGCATCCAATCGCTATAACTAAATGACTTTTTCCTTCTTCTATATAATTAGGTATTAAAAAATGTATCATATCTTTTAACTTAGTAAAAAATTCCTTACTAACATCTGAATCCATAACATAATCTCTAACTTCTTGATCTTCCCCTGTTTTAGATCTTAAATCTTCTATATAATATGGATTAGGTAAAAATCTAACATCAAATACTAAATCTGCATCTATAGGTATACCATGTTTAAATCCAAATGATAGTACAGATATTGTAAGTTTCGGAGTACTTTCTCCTTCTAAATATAACTTACTTATTTCATCCTTTAAGTCCCTCGGCTTCATATTACTAGTATCTATTATGCTATCAGCTTTATCTCTTAGAGTTTGTAATATTTCTCTTTCCTCTTTTATCCCTTCAGTTATTTGTGTTGATTTTGCTAATGGATGATTTCTTCTAGTCATTTTATATCTCTTTACTAAAATATCATCTGCACAATCTAAAAATAATACTTCATATTTATAATTTTCTTTTTCTAAGTAATTTAAACTCTCATGTAATGTTTCAAAAAACTCTCTCCCTCTTATATCTATTCCTAACGCTACTTTATCTATGCTTGAATTTCCTTGATAACATAATTCAGCAAACTTAGTTATAAGAGTTGGCGGTAAATTATCTACACAATAAAATCCTATATCTTCTAAAGACTTCATAGCCTCACTTTTTCCTGATCCAGATAATCCTGTTACTATTATAAACCTCATATATATACCTCGCTTAAAGTTTAATGTTTTTTATAAGATTAAAATTCAAATTAGATGCTTTAGCAATTTCTATTGCCTTACTAAAATTACCAATATTCTTTGGACAATGCGCATCTGAACCTATAACAAATTCAACTCCTGAATTCTTAATTTTTTTAATTTGTTCTACACTTAAATGTCCATGGTGTCCATTTATTTCTAATAAAGTATTATACTTTGCTGCAACATTTGCTATCTCTTCTATATAAACATCTCCTTTATCTCCAGGATGAGTTACTATAAACAAGTCATTATTCTTAATTGCATTTATCACAGCTCTCGTATTATATTCCTTGCAAATACTATTAATTTTTAAATAATTAAACACATGGTTTAAACCACTTTTTATACTTGTTGGTTTTGAACCAAAATGATATCCAGCCATTGTATAATCTAGCATTTCAGATACTTTATAATCTATATCTATATTACCCTTATCATCTAATATATTACATTCCATACCTAAAAGTATTTCTATTTCACTATATTTTTCATTTAATCTATCTACTTCTTCCCTCATTTTTGCTATATTATCATATTTAACACCATATGCCATATGCTTGTATCCATGATCTGATATTCCTATTTTTTGTATATTCTTTTTTATAGCCATTTTTACATTATCTTCAATAGTTCCTTTTCCATGACTATATATAGTATGAGTATGATAATCAGCTATTATCTTCATATTTTTATTCATCTCCTAATATTTTAACTTCTTCTTCTAAACTTATTCCAAATTTAGAATCTACTATATTTTTAACTATATATATTAAATCCAATATATCTTTAGCCTTAGCATTTCCTAAATTAACTACAAATCCAGAGTGCTTATCAGAAACTTGAGCTCCTCTTAAAGTTAATCCTTTTAATCCACTATCTTCTATTAATTTTGCAGCAAAGTACCCTTCAGGTCTTTTAAAAGTACTTCCTGCACTTGGTAAATTTAAAGGCTGTTTAGTTACTCTACTTTTTGTTAATTCTCTCATTTTATCTCTAATTTCTTCAAAATTTCCTTTTTCAAGCTCTATAATAGAAGATAAGACTATATATTCATTATTACTTATTATACTTTTTCTATATTCAAATTGCATTTCATCATTATTTAACTCAACAATTTTTCCATTAGGGTCTATCATCCTAACACTTTTTACTATATTCTTCATTTCTGAACCATATGCCCCTGCATTCATAGCTATAGCTCCACCTAATGTGCCTGGTATTCCAGATGCAAATTCAAATCCAGTAAGACTTTCATTTAATACAGCCTTCCCAATAATAGAAAGTAGTGCTCCTGATTGTGCATAAAGAGTATTTCCTTCTATTCTAAAGTCATTAAAATTGTCAGAAATTTTTATAACTACTCCTCTAATCCCTCCATCTTTAACTAAAAGATTAGACCCATTTCCAACTACTATATATGGTATATTCTCACTTTTTAATAAACTCACTAAATCTAAAATTTGACTTTCAGTTCTAGGTTTTACTAAAAAATCTGCCGGTCCTCCAACTTTAAATGATGTGTGTTTTTTCATTTCTTCATCTATGAAAACTTCTTCTTTATTTAAGATAGTTAATAATTTTTTATATATAAATTCATTATTCATTATATTTCCTCCTAATTAACATTATTTATTCACTTATTTTTAATTAAAATACTAACTTTTGTTCTTATATTATAATAATGTATTCAATGTAAAATAACAATAAGATTCAATACTGACTAAATCTTAATTTTATTATTTTAGAATTTAAGATTTAACAAATATATTAATTTTTATTTAATATGTTTTTTAAAAAAGTTTTTATGAATTTTTATATGTCGTTTTTTGTGGGAGGATTTTGAAATGAGTAATAAAAGAATGCTTACTCCTGCTGAAGTTGCTGAATACACTTTAAATGCAGGAATTAAAAAAGCAACTACTCCAGCTAAAAAAGTATTAGTTTCTGCATTTTTAGCAGGAATGTACATAGCTTTAGGAGCTTTAGGATCTATCGCTGCATCATATAATTTATTAGCTAATCCTACAACTTACGGATTAGGTAAAATGGTTGCAGGTCTTATGTTCCCTGCTGGACTAGTATTAATATTAATCGCTGGTGGAGATTTATTTACAAGTAATATACTTATAACACTAGCTGCTTTAAAGAAAAAAGTAACTTGGGGACAAACTTTTAAAAACTGGTCATTAGTTTGGATTGGAAACTTAATAGGAGCTGCTTTTGCTGCGGCTTTAGTTGCTAAATCTGGAGTATTTGACTGGAGTAACGGATTATACGGTGGAGTTGTAATAAAAAATGCCGTTGGTAAAGTTAATATAGATTTCTTTGCAGCTATAGCTTCAGGAGTAGTATGTAACTTATTAGTTTGTGCTACTGTATGGGCTTCATATGCAGCTAAATCAGTTTCAGGTAAAGTAATAATGGGATGGTTAGGTATATTCGTATTTGTATGTATAGGTGTAGAACACGTTGTTGCAAATATGGGATACTTATTATCAGCTTTAATGGTTAAATTAAATCCAATGTATTTAGCCGCATCTCACAAAACTTTAGCTGATATCGCTAATTTAAATTTAAGTAATGTTTTATTACATAACTTCCTACCTGTTACTATAGGTAATATATTAGGTGGTATGGTAATTGCAGGATCTTATTATTTCTTATTTATGAACAATAAAGAAAATTAATTTATAACCCTCTTGTTACTTTTATTCAAGAGGGTTTTTTATGGTTAAATATTTATATTTTTGTTATAATAAATTATGACTAATCAGTTAATAAAAATGCATTTAAGGAGGGATTTTTATTTTATCTGTTATTTTTTCATATCAATTTTTAGTCACAGCTTTATATATAATTAACTTTTTAGTTATTCTAAATATTATATTCCGTGAAAGAAGAAGCATAGAATCTACAGTTGCTTGGATTCTAATTTTAACAATAGTACCTCCTTTAGGTTTTGTTTTATATATAGTATTTGGTAGAAGAATTAATAAAGTGAATATGTTTAAGCTTAAAAAGGAAGAAGATGAACGACTTAAAGATAGAATGGTCGAATCTACAGATTTCTTACAATATACAGAAAAATTTGAATCAAGTATCATTGAACACAGAGATATGATTTACTCTTTAGCAAACTTAAATACATCTCCGTATACAACAAACAATAAGGTTTCTATATACACTGACGGAAAAGAGTTATTTGATGAAATAAAAAATCAATTAAAAAAAGCAAAAAAATATATTCACATTGAATTTTACATTTTTAAGGACGATGAACTTGGAAAAGAAATATTGGATATCCTTATCGATAAACTCGCTGAAGGTGTAGAAGTAAGACTTTTATATGATACAGTCGGTAGCAGACTTTTCTCAAAAAAAGGTATAGATCGTATCAAAAAAGCTGGAGGTAAGGTAGGTGCCTTTTTCCCTTCGTTTTTAAGAATTATTAACTTAAATTTAAATTTTAGAAACCACCGTAAAATAGTTGTTATCGATGGAAATGTAGGATTTGTGGGCGGTTTTAATGTTGGAGACGAATACCTAGGAAAAGACCCTAAGTTTGGTTATTGGAGAGATACTCATACCAAAATAGTAGGTTCAGCTGTAAATGACTTAAATCTTAGATTTATGATGGACTGGAGATATACAACTAGAGAAGATATTAATTTTACAAAATATTTAAATGAAGATATAAATCCTTATAATGGAAATGTTGGAATACAAATAATTAATAGCGGACCTGATTTATCTGAAATAGATGAAATAAAATACGGATATCTAAAAATGATTCAAAAAGCAAGAAGATATTTGTACATCCAGTCTCCTTACCTAATATTAAATAGTTCTTTATTAGACGCAATTAAAATTGCATGTTTATCAGGTGTAGATGTTAGAATAATGATTCCATCAAAACCAGACCATCCATTTGTTTATTGGGCTAGTTATTCTTATGCTGGAGAACTTTTAAAGTTTGGAGCAAAGATTTATACTTATGACAAGGATGCTTTCCTTCACGCCAAAACTGTAGTTATTGATGATTCAATATGTTCAATAGGAACTGCTAATATGGATATAAGAAGTTTTGAATTAAACTTTGAAGTTAATTCATTTATTTACTCATCTGATATTGCAACAAAACAAAAAGAAATTTTTGAAAAAGATATAGAAAAATGCCTTCAAGTAACTAGAGAAATATATGAAAATAGATCTAGAGTTATTAAATTCAAAGAGTCTATTTCAAGATTATTATCTCCTGTTTTATAGGCAAAAGTACCTATTTTATAATAGGTGCTTTTTTGATTTTTAGTTTCAATGTGGAGGTTTTTTATGTATATACCCAAAGAAATTTATACATCTTTAGATGACTTTATAAATTCCGTATCAGATAAAAAAATTTCATTAATTGAAATTTTACATTATGCTCAAAATTTACTAGGTTTTTTGCCAATTGAAATTCAAAAATATATTTCACAAAAATTAAATATATCATTTGAAGATACTTCTGATATTGTAAATTTTTATTCTTACTTTAAAACAAAAGTAACTGGAAAATATAAAATAAGCGTCTGTTTAGGAAGTATGTGTCTAAAAAAAGGTTCTAATGATATTCTTTCGAAATTTGAAAAAGAGTTAGGAATTAAAGATGGAGAGACTACTTCTGATTTGATGTTTACACTTGAAGGTGTTAGATGTTTAGGTGCTTGTGGTATAGCTCCAGTTGTAGTTATTAATGAAAAAGTTTTTGGACAAGTTAATATCAATCAAGTAAAAGATATACTTTCTATTTATCAAAATAAATAAGATATGACATTTGTCATATCTTATTTATTTTGATCTATTAAAGTTGCTAATTTTTTAGTAAATTCTTTAGCAGCATCATAACCCATTCTTTTTTGTCTAAAATTCATAGCTGCAACCTCTAAAATCATCGCTGTATTTCTTCCAGGTTTTACAGGAACTACTAATTTCTCAACATCTACACCTAAGATTTCTTCATACTCTTTATCTAATCCAAGTCTATCATAATAAGTATTATCATCCCAAGACTCTAATCTTACAACTAAATCAATTACCTTAGAATCTTTAACTGCTCCAATTCCATACATACTTCTTACATCAATTATACCTATTCCTCTTATTTCCATAAAATGTCTTAGTACCTCTGGAGCTTGTGCAATTAATAAATTTTCATCAATTTTAGTAATCTCAACAGCATCATCTGCAATTAATCTATGCCCTCTTTGAACAAGCTCTAATGCTGTTTCAGACTTACCAACACTACTTTCTCCTCTAATTAAAACTCCTACTCCAAATACATCAACTAAAACACCATGTATAGTTGTTGTAGGTGATAATTTAGAATCTAAATAATTAGATAATTTATTTATTAATCTAGTGGTATTTCTCTTTGTAGCTAAAACAACTCTATTGTGTTTTTTAGCCATTTCTATTACATCATCTTTTACTGTTAACCCTCTAGAAACTATTAATGCTGGAACTTCATAACTAAAAAATTTATCTAAAACAGATCTTCTTATATCTTTATCCATATGGCTAAAATAAGTATATTCTGTTCTTCCTACTATCTGAATTCTATCATAAGTAAAATGTTCAAAATACCCTGCAAATTGTAAACCAGGTCTATGTATATCTTGGTAATGAACATTATATTCTACATCATCTGGTAAATTTACAACTTCTAAATCTAAATCTTTTATTAACTGTCTAATTGAAACCGACTTTTCACTTCTTTCGTTATCCATTTCCATTTTTATATTTACTCCTTTAAAATTTATTTTTCATTAAAAAACTTAAAAACATTTTCCGCAACAGTTTTATTCATACCATCTACATCTAATAAATCCTCAAGAGTAGCATTTTTTATTTTATCTATGCTTTTAAATTTGTTTAATAATGCCTTTTTCCTTTTTTCTCCTATTCCTTGTATATCATCTAAAACTGATTTTGTCAAAGATTTATTTCTCAAGCTTCTATGATATGTAATAGCATAGTTGTGCACTTCTTCTTGTATGCTTGCTACAAATCTATACAAATTGGATGTTTTATCAAGTTCTATTTCTTTTTCCTGGGAAATTAATCCTTTTGTTCTATGTTTATCGTCTTTATACATTCCCCATAAAGGAATATCGACACCATACTTGTCTAAAACTTTTTTAACCGAACTAACTTGACCTTTTCCTCCATCTAACAAAATTAAATCTGGTAAATTTTCATATTTTATTCTTCTTTCTACTATTTCTGCCATAGAATCATAGTCATTTGGTCCAATAACAGTTTTTATTTTATACCTTCTGTATTCTTTTTTATCTTTTTTCCCATTTGTAAATACAACCATTGAGCCAATAGAATCTACTCCTTGTATATTAGATATATCATATGCTTCAATTCGTTTTGGAATATTTTCTAATTTCAACATATTTTTTAGTTCCTCAAGCGCTCCAATACTTTTTTGGTATTTTTGTTTATTTAGATTCGAAAATTTTTCTAGATATTCAACAGCATTTTTTCTAACCATTTCAACTAAACTTTTCTTTTCTCCTTTTTGAGGAACTCTTATTTCTACTTTTTGACCTTTTTTATCTGTTAGCCATTTTTCTATTACAAAGCTGTCTTCTATTTCATCTTCTATTATAATTTCTTTAGGTATGTAGTCTTGTGACATATAAAATTGTTTAACAAATGATGATAATATAGATTTTCTAGTACTATCCATAACTCCTTCTAAAATAAAATGTTCTCTTCCAACTATTTTTCCATTTCTTATAAAAAACACTTGTACACATGCTTCATCATGAGCTCTTGCCATAGCTATTATATCTTGATTTAAATCTGTAGTTACTGAATCAATTTTTTGTTTTTGAATCATATCTTCTAAACTTTTTATTTTATCTCTATATATTGCTGCTTCTTCAAAATTGAATTCCATTGAACATTTATTCATTTTTTCTTTTAATATTTTTATTAATTTTTCTTCTTTTCCTGAAAGAAACAAAATTATCTCGTCTATCATTTTATTATATTCATCTTTATTTATTTCCCCAGTACATGGCCCAACACATTTTTTAATATGTTTATTTAAACAAGGTCTTACTTTATTTTTTATAGCTTTTTGTATATCTATATTACAAGTTCTTATTGGATATATATTTTTTATTATTTCAAGAGTATCATTTACAGCAGTTATATTTGTATATGGTCCAAAATACTTTGCTTTGTCTTTTAAAACTTTTCTAACCTTTAAAACTCTCGGAAAATCTTCATTAGTTGTTACTTTTATATATGGATAAGTTTTATCATCTCTTAAAAGCACATTATATTTAGGTCTATACTCTTTTATTAAACTACATTCTAAAATTAATGCTTCTAACTCGGAGTCCGTTATTATATATTCAAAACTTGAAATATGTTTAACCATAGATTTTACCTTTGATGTATGGTTTTTAGATGATTGAAAGTACTGCCTTACTCTATTTTTTAGAGATATAGCTTTTCCAACATATATAATATTATCATTTTTATCTTTCATCAAATAAACCCCAGGTTCTGATGGAAGTTTTTTTAATTGTTCTTGTATGTCAAACATTATTTCACCTCAGATTAAATTTATAGTAAAATTATACCCTAAATTTAACTTAAATAATAAAAAGGATATAAATAAAATTAAAATCTAACTTTATTTATATCCTTAAACTAGTTTATATTATTTTTTTACCTTTCCTCCATTAACTTGTAGAAAATATGTTGCCGCTGATTTTCTTGTTTTAAAATCTGGAGAATCTTTATATTTATCAACATTTTCAGATGTTAACCCTACTATATCTATTGCTCCTGTTTCATATAAATTTAAAGCTGCGTTTGCATCTTTAACTATCTTAGTATTTATTTTTTCAATTTTAACTGTATCTTTATCCCAATAATTATTATTTTTTCTCATTGTAAACGCATCTTCAATTTTCCAATTACTTAAAGTAAATGGTCCATTATAAACTAATTTATTAGCTGCAGTTCCATATTCATTTCCAAATTCTTTTACTGCTCTTTCATTTTGTGGAAGGAATGTTCTAAAAAACATTAAACTATCAAAATAATGAACAGGTCTTACTAAGTCTACTTTTAATGTATAATCATCTATCGCTTTTACCCCTACATTATCTGCATTATTAGTTTTTCCTAAGTTAAAATCCTTAGCTCCAACTATATCATACATAATAAATCCATAAGTTGATGCTGTTGCTGGGTCTAAAGTTCTCTTCCAAGAATATTCAAAATCTTTAGCTGTTACTTTATCTCCATTCGTCCACTTAGCATCTTTTCTTAAATGGAAAGTCCAAGTTTTTCCATCTTGTGATTTTTCCCACTTCTCAGCTATTCCTGGTATTAGTTTTCCATCTTTATCTTTTTTAACTAAACCTTCCATAGTATTCATAAGTACTTCTGCTGAAACAGTATCTGTAGCTTTACTTATATCTAGTGTTGGAATATCTGATGAAGTAGATAAATTAAGTTCTTTTTTACCTCCATCCAGTTCTACCCAGTTATATATTGCATCAACTCCAAATAATGGAGTAAGTCTTCCTTTTACATATGGTTTTTCAAGATAAGATGACCCTTTTTGATAAAGAGGAGATAAGTATCCATCTTCTAACATAAGTTTTTCAGCTTTAGCATATTTTTCCCAGCTCTCCTTTTGGCTATTTGCTATTTTACCCTCTTCAATAAGCTTGTCATATTCTTTATTACTATAACCTACATTTTTAGCATATTGTAATCCAGTTTGCATAGTTTCTAAAAATGTTAGTGGGTCTGGATAATCTGGAGCCCATCCTGAATGAGATAGTTGAAAATCTCCCTTTTCCTCTAACTCAAGTTTTTGTTTAAATGGTTGAGCTTTTATATCTACTTTCAATCCAGGTAATGCTCCCTGAAGTTCTCCTTGTATAAACTCTACCTCTTTTTTAGCACTTTCTGAATCATATGATAATAATTCTAATGTTACATCTTCAAATCCAACTTCTTTTTTAGCTTTTTCCCATAATTTAGTAGCCTCTTTTTTAGAATATTTATAACCCATATCTCCTGCTACTTCTCTATAATCTTTTTCATTTTCATCAAAAGCTAAATTTTGTGCAACTAAATAATCCACTCCTTTAGTACCATTATTTATTATTGTTTTACATAAAGTATCCTTATCTATTGCCATTGATATGGCAGCTCTAGCATTTTTATTAGCTAATACTTTATATGGATCCCCTGATGATACATTTCCCCTTTCTCCACAACCAACTACACACATTGTAGTTATAGCTACTGTGGCACTCATTAATGCAACCCTTTTTTTAAAACTCATAAAATCTCCCCCTTGTTGTTAAATTCATTTATAAAATTTTATTAGTATTGATTATAGAATAAATTTTTGAATATGTCATTATTTTTTGAATATTTATTTTTTAGAAATTTTAATTTCAAATTATTCAATTGATAGATATATATATTTATTTATAAATATATATATAATTTCTAAAATTTTTTATTTTTAGAAAAAATTGTTGAAATTTTTTTAAAATGATACTAATA
>F157b_European_Toad__coassemble_28_pt1 | contig 15926 bp, 15 predicted proteins | sample F157b_European_Toad__metabat2_low_PE_001 | metagenome-assembled genome bin F157b_European_Toad
CTATATATAAATCAGCTAAAGTTTTTCTATCATTTAAATCACTGACAATACTTATACACTTTAATATATATTGTATTGCAGTTTTTATATCTTTTTCTTTTTGATATATTTGAGAATAATATTTTAATGCCTTATATTCAAGGTACTTATTTTTATTTTTTATTGAACTTGCTAATGCTAATTTTGAATACTTTCTAGCATGTTCATAATTTCCTAAATCAATATAAGATTTTATTATTTTTATAATTACATTGAAAGTACATTCGTCAGAATCATATTTTTTTATTTCATATGCTTTTTTAGAATAATCTAATGATTTTTCTGTATATCCAACATGTTCATAAACTTCAGATACCATAAGGTATACGTTTGCTAGGTCATTTTTATTATCTTCTGTTTCTAGAAGTTCCAACGCTAAACTAAACTGTTGCTTAGCTTCTTCATATCTCCCCATTTTCATAAATTTATTAGCTTTTGTTAATATAAATTCAACCTCTTCTTTTGAATTAACCGGTATATCTAATGTTTTAATTTTTTCTATATATTCTAAAGCCTTATCATTATTATTCATTTGAGTATAACAGTATGAAATATTACTATATAATTCCTTTTTAGTGTTTAAGTCATTTATTTTATTTTCATCAACCATATCTTCAACAAACTTAAAGCTTGTTATAGCTCCTTTAAAGAACTTTTCTTTTATGTAAATTTTACCTATATTCATATAACATTTTATTATATTTTCTTTATCATTATTTTGTATAAAAAAGTAAAGTGACTTTTCAAAATTAATTATGGCAGAATTAAAATCTTGTTGTTTTAAATTTATAGTAGCAAGCAGTAAATTGCACCTTCCATAATTATCTGTCAACTTATATTTTGAGCATATAGCCATAACTTTATTTATCTCTTCTTTTGCCTTTTCTAGCTCTTTACATTTTATGTAGATTTCACTTTGTATAATTAAGTTATCAGTTATTTTTTTTGCTTGCATTTCTTTTGTTTCTAATAAATAATCGACACTTGAATCTAGTCTATTAGCTAAATATTCTAATAGCTCATAGCTTGTATATGATTTATCCCTTTCTATGTGACTAATTTGAGCTGCTGTTATTCTTTCTCCTGCTAATTCTTTAAGAGTTAGATTTTTTTCCTTCCTTAACTTCTTAATTTTTTCTCCCAAACTTAAAATTTCCATAGTTTCTCCCCCCAGAAAACATTTTCTTATAATTAAATTATAACTTATATTTACAATAAAATACACTATTTTATTTTTACTTTAATGTTTATTTTAATTTTTTCATACAAAAATAAAGTGATTTACCTACAAATAACTATTTTTAGGTAAATCACTTAGTTTTATATGTTAATATTATTTTCTATTTCTATTAAAGCTTTTATAGCTTGGTCTATTTCTTCTTTTGTATTAAAATATCCTAAACTAAATCTAACAGTTCCTTGTATAATCGTTCCTAATGTTTTGTGCGCAAGTGGAGAACAATGGATACCAGATCTTGTTGCTATATCATACATATCATCTAAAAGATATGTAATTTCTCCTGAATCTATATCACCTATATTTATAGATATTACAGCAGCTCTTTTTTTACTGTCTAAAGGTCCATATATCTTTATATTAGGAACTTCTTTAAGTTTTTCTAGCATATAAGAACATAATTCTTCTTCATGATTCCTTATGTTTTCGATACCTTTTTCTAGTATAAACTTAACTCCTTCATTTAAACCTACTATACCTGGTGTGTTATGAGTACCTGACTCATATCTATCTGGCATCATATTAGGTTGAATTAATTCTTCTGAATTACTTCCTGTTCCACCTTCTTTTAATATATCAATAGTAAGTCCCTCTCTTATATATAAAATCCCTGTTCCTTGTGGTCCAAGTAAACATTTATGTCCTGGAGCAGCTATCATATCAACATTTATTTTCTGTACATCTATATCATAAACACCTATAGTTTGAGATGCATCTACTAAGTATATTATGTTGTTTTCTTTAGCTATTTCTCCTATAGATTCTATATCAACAATAGTACCACATACATTTGATGCATGAGTTGTAACTATTAACTTTGTATTTTCTTTTATTGCTCTTTTTATATCTTCAGGGTTTAGTTGTCCAAGTTCATCACAATTTACAATAGTATGTTCAACCCCTTTTTGTTCTAAAGCCTTTATAGGTCTTATTACTGAGTTATGCTCGATACTTGTTGTTATAATATGATCTCCCTTTTTTACACATCCTTTTATAGCAAGGTTTAATGAATCAGTAGCATTATGTGTAAATACTATGTTCATTGGATTTTGGATATTTAAAAGTTTAGATATATTTTCTCTACACTCGTAAATTCCTCTTCCTGCTTTCATAGCTAATTTATGACCTGCTCTTCCAGGATTAGCCCCATAATTTTCCATGCAATCTAAAACTGCACTATATACCTTTTTAGGCTTCGGAAATGTTGTTGCTGCATTGTCTAAATAAATCATTTTAAGTCCCCCTTATTAAGCTTCTTGTCCTTCTAATAATACTGATATTATTTCATTTAAATCTTCATCATTATAATATTCTATCTCTATTTTTCCTTTTTTCTTTCCTTTGGATATATTTACTTTCGTTCCTAATAAGTTTGTTAATCTTTCTTCTGCATCCATTATGTATATATCTTTTTGTTTTTTAGTTTTTTGTGAAGTCAGCTTTTTTCCTTCAACTATATTTTTTGCTAGTCTTTCAGTTTCCCTAACTGATAGTTCTTCTTCAATTATTCTATTGGCTAAGTTTAATTGAGTAGTAGCATCTGTTATTCTTAATAATGCTTTACCATGACCCGGTGTAATTCTATTATCTTCTACCATTGCCATTACTTCTTTGCTAAGATTCAAAAGTCTTAATGTGTTAGTTATATGAGGTCTACTTTTTCCTACCGCTTCAGAAATTTCTTCTTGAGTTACACTATAATGTTCTATTAAACTTTTATAAGCTAAGGCCTCCTCTATAGTGTTTAAATCTTCTCTTTGTAAGTTTTCAATAAGCGCTATTTCCATTAAATCCTTCATTGGTATGTCTTTTATAACAGCTGGCATTTCTTTTAAATTCGCCTTTTTAGAAGCTCTATATCTTCTTTCTCCTGCTATTATCATATATTTTCCAGAATCATCAGGTTTAAGTACTATTGGTTGTAAAACCCCATAATTTTTTATAGAATTTGATAAAATTTCTATCTTTTCTCCGTCAAATACTTTTCTAGGTTGATCTGGATTTGCATAAATTTTATTTATATCTATATTAACAATATCTTTAGAATCTAGTTCTTCTTTTATATTTGGTATTAAGGCTCCTAGCCCTTTCCCTAATCTATTAGAACGTCTTGTTGTTTTTTCCATACTATATCACATCCTCCTCTAAATCAATAAATTCTTCAGCTAGTTCTAAGTATGCAATTGCACCTTTACATCTAGAATCGTAATATATTACAGGTTTTCCATGACTTGGAGCTTCTGCTAACCTAACATTTCTTGGTATTAAGGTTGTATATACACTGCCTTTAAAATATCGTTTAACTTCTTCAACTACTTGAATAGATAAATTAGCTCTTCCATCAAACATACTTAAAACTACACCTTGTATTGCTAGATTAGGGTTTAAACTTTTCTTTATTAGCGATATAGTTTCCATCAATTGACTAACTCCTTCTAAAGCATAATACTCACACTGTATAGGAATTAATACACTATCTACAGCTGTTAAGCAATTTATCGTTAGCATTCCTAATGATGGTGGACAATCTATAAATATATAATCATATTTATCCCTAACTCTATTTAATGCTTTTTTTAAAATAAACTCTCTGTTCTCTATTGATGTAAATTCTATTTCTGCTCCAGCTAATTCTGTTGCTGAAGCAACTATATCTATATTATCAAATTCTGTTTTTATTATTGCATCTTCTATACTGTCATTATTTATTAAAACTTCATAAATTGTATTTTCAACTTCATTTTTTTCTATTCCAAATCCACTGGTAGAATTTCCTTGTGGGTCTAAGTCTAAAACTAAAACTTTTTTTCCCATTTTCGCTATACTAGCACTTAAATTAACATTAGTGGTAGTTTTTCCAACACCACCCTTTTGGTTAAAAACCGCTATTACTTTGCTCATAAACTTTAACCCCCTTTATTTTTAAAAAAAGATTACTGCTAAGCAGTAATCTTTTACTTTTTAGGAATCTTTACAACAACCTCTATATGATCCCCTTTATCAAACTCTTTGTACTTAGCTTCTAATCCCGTATTAGTTATAGCTTCGTACGCTTGCTTAATAGTATTTAGGTATATTCTCATTCCCATTATACCTTTTACAGTTTGTTTTTTCTCTTCACCGTCTTTTGGTTGTCTTAAATCTTCCAATATATCTGCTATTAGCTTTTCTGTTTTCTTTACATTTAAATCCGATTTTATTACCTTATCTAAAACTTCCCTCATAAGTTCTTCATTTGGTAATTTCAATAAAGCCCTAGCATGTCTTTCCGTTAAACTATTTTCTACTAATTTTATCTTTATGTCTGTTGGTAATCTTAGTATTCTAATTTTATTAGCTATTGTAGATTGATTTTTTCCTAGTTTAGCTGCAAGTTGTTGTTGCGTGAACTCATATTCTTTTATTAAGTTCTCATAGCCCATAGCTTCTTCTATAAAATTTAAATCTTCTCTCTGTAAATTTTCTAATAATGCTAATACCGCTGAAGATTCATCAGACATATTATTTATAATAGCAGGAATAGTTTTTAGCCCGGCTAGTTTTGATGCTCTAAGCCTTCTCTCTCCTGCGACTAATTCATATTCATCATTACTTTTACCCCTAACAGTTATAGGTTGTAATATACCATATACCTTTATAGATTCACTCAATTCTTCTAATGCCGCTTGTGAAAATACTCTTCTTGGCTGGTATGGATTTGGAACTATATTATCTATAGGTATCTCCATAACTTTTTTATCTTCCATAACATCCCTCTCTCATCCAAAACTAAATATATTTAAAACACGAAATTACCTTAATTATTTATATAATATTTCTTCATTTAAATACATTTTCCTTCTAAAATATTTTTTTAATAAGTAATTCCAAAATATTTCTTAGGAAATATTTTATTTTTTGTCTATTTTATAGGACTTTTTACTGGCTTTCCTGCTTTTCTTGGGTATTTTGCTGGAGTATTAGCTATTTTTTTGAAAACAACTATATTGTGCTTTAAGTCTATTTCAGGAAGATCTACATCTATTTTTTCTATAAATTCTAATCCTAAAATTTCCATAGCCTTTTTAGACTCTTCTAACTCTGTATCTGCATTAGGACCTTTTAAGCATACAAAATATCCTCCAACCTTTATAAATGGTGTACAAAATTCCATTAATATAGGTAGCCCTGCAACAGCTCTTGCTGTTGCTATATCATATTGTTCTCTATATTCATCATCTTTCCCAAAGTCTTCAGCTCTTCCATGTATAAGTTCAATATCATCTATATTTATATTTTTACATACTTCACTTAAAAAATTGATTCTTTTATTTAAAGAGTCTAATAAAGTTACCTTAGAGTTTTCTAAGCAAATTTTTAATGGAAGACCAGGAAATCCTGCCCCAGTTCCTACATCAATTATAGACATTCCATTTTTTATATATCCATTTTTTACTGCTGCTAAAGAATCTAAGAAGTGTTTTATAAACACTTCTTTTTCATCTTCTATACCAGTAAGGTTCATTTTTTGATTCCATTCAACTAAAATCTCTCTATATTTACTAAACTTTTCTATAGTTTCATCAGTACAATTTAATCCTAACTCTTGTATACCATTTTTAAGAATACTAGCATTACTCATTTTTTTCACCTCTACCTCTTCTTTGTTGTTCAAGATAGATAAGTAAAACTGATATATCTGCAGGAGATACCCCCGATATACGAGAAGCTTGCCCTATTGACATTGGTTTTATAGCATCTAATTTTTGTCTAGCCTCTATTCTTAAACCGTCTATAGCTGAGTAATTTAAGTCTTCGATTAACTTTTTATTTTCTAATTTTTTAAATTGATCTATTTGTTTTAGTTGTTTATCAATATATCCTTCATATTTTGACATTATAACACATTGCTCTTTTACAGAGTATGGAACATCATCTCCAGCACCTTTACCAGCAGCTTCTATCATTTCATAATCAACTTCTGGTCTTTTTAAGAACTCATATAAAGAGTATCCAACTTTTATAGGAGAAGCTCCTTTTTCTTCTAAAAGATGGTTTATATCTTTAGGAGTTACTCTTTCTGTCTTTAATCTTTCTAATTCTTTTTCTATTAAATCTTTTTTCTCTAAATACTTATTATATCTATTTTCATCAACAAGACCTATTTCATAACCTTTTTTAGTAAGTCTCATATCTGCATTATCTTGTCTTAAGTATAATCTATATTCACATCTAGATGTCATCATTCTATAAGGTTCATTAGTTCCTTTTGTTACTAAGTCATCTATTAAAACACCTATATATGCTTCAGATCTATCTAATACGAAAGGTTCTTTACCTTCTATTTTTAAAGCTGCATTTATACCTGCTATTAGACCTTGAGATGCAGCTTCTTCATATCCAGATGTTCCATTGAATTGTCCCGCACTAAATAAATTTTCTACACCTTTTATTTCTAAAGTAGCTTTTAATTGAGTTGGGTCTATACAGTCATACTCTATTGCATATGCAGGTCTCATTATTCTTGCATTTTCAAGTCCTTTTACACTTTTATACATTTGAATTTGTACTTCATACGGTAAACTTGTAGATATACCTTGAATGTACATTTCCTTAGTACTTTCTCCTTCAGGCTCTATAAATATTTGATGTGAATCTTTATCGCTAAATCTAACAATTTTATCCTCTATTGATGGACAGTATCTAGCTCCAGTACTATCTATTTGACCCGCGTACATAGGAGATCTTCCTAAATTACTTTTTATAATATCATGAGTATTTAAATTAGTTCTTGTTAAATAACATGGTTCTTGTTCTCTATCTAATTCATTATTTAAGAATGAAAATGGAGTTATACGTTCATCTCCATTTTGAACTTCCATAACAGAAAAATCTATACTATCTCTATGTATCCTAGCAGGAGTTCCTGTTTTAAATCTTCTCATTCTTAATCCTAAGTCAACTAACTTATCTGTTAAAAACTTACTATACCCTAAAGCATTAGGCCCCTCGTTAAATGAAACTTCTCCCATATATATTTTTGAGTTTAAGTAAACTCCTGTTGCAAGTATTACAGCTTTAGCATGATATATACATCCTAATTTTGTAACAACTCCTTTTACTACATTTCCTTCACTTAGTATATCTACAACTTCATCCATTGCTATATCTAAATTAGGTTCATTTTCTAATGTTTTTTTCATTTCCTCATGATATCTAGCTTTATCTGCTTGTGCTCTTAATGAGTGTACTGCCGGACCTTTTGCCGTATTTAACATTCTACTTTGTATAAATGTTTTGTCTATATTTATACCCATTTGCCCACCTAAAGCATCTATCTCTTTAACTAATTGACCTTTTCCTGTTCCTCCTATAGAAGGGTTACAAGGAAGTAAAGCTATAGAATCTAAGGAAAGAGTTATAACTAATGTCTTATGTCCCATTCTTGCTGTTGCTAATGCAGCTTCACAACCTGCATGTCCTGCACCAACTACTATTACATCATAATTTCCTGCATCAAAATTTAACATATATTCTCCTTTCTATAAAATAAAACATGTTTCACGATAAACATATTTTATTTTCCTATACAGAAATTACTAAATATAGTATCTAGTAAATCTTCTGTTACTGTGTCTCCATTTATATAACCTAAGTAATCCCATATATTTTTAAAATCAACTTCTATAAAATCTAATGGCATATATGAATCTATTGCCATTAAAGCATCTGATATTGATTGTTTTGCTTTATATAATGCATCTTTATGTCTAGAGTTTGTAACAACTAAATCAGAAGAATTTCTAACAGTACCTTCAAATACCATTTCTTCTATTTTATCATGTATTTTTTCTATACCTTCATGCTGTAAAGCTGATATAGTTATTATATTTTTTTCATCTATAAACTCTTTTACTTTATCAACGTCAATAATTTTATTTAAATCTGTCTTATTTAGTAAAACTATAGTTTTATTAGGTTGTACAGCTTCTAATATTTCTATATCTTCTGATTCTAGTTCTCTTGATGAATCTAAAACTACTATTGATAAATCTGCAGAGTTAAAAAATTCTTTTGATTTTTCAACTCCTATTTTTTCTACAACGTCTTCAGTTTCTCTTATTCCCGCTGTATCAACTATCTTTAAAGGTATACCTTTTATATTTACAAACTCTTCTATTACATCTCTTGTTGTACCTGGTATATCTGTTACTATTGCTCTATTTTCACCTAAAACAGCATTTAATAATGATGATTTACCTACATTTGGTTTTCCTACAATTACTGTTTTTAATCCATCTCTAAGTATTTTTCCACTTTCAGCCGTATCATATAATCTATTAATTTCTTGTTGTAATTTTAATGATTTCTCTTTTAAAGTATTATATGTTATATGTTCTACATCCTCATCTGGAAAATCTATAGAAACTGTTATATGTGCTAACATTTCTGTTATATCATGTCTTAAATCTTTTATCTTTTTAGATAATGACCCTTCTAACTGAGATTGTGCTACAGTATGAGCCATGTCAGTTTTTGCATTTATAACATCTATTATAGCTTCAGCTTGCGCTAAATCTATTCTTCCATTTAAAAATGCTCTCTTAGTAAACTCTCCTTGTTCTGCTAATCTAACATCTTTAGAAAGTATTAATTCTAATATCTTCTTTACTGAAATAAACCCTCCGTGGCAGTTTATTTCTATAACATCTTCAGTTGTATATGAATTTGGAGCTTTCATATAAGCAACCAAAACTTCATCTATAGTTTTATCATTATCTACTACATGTCCATATATTAAAGTTCTTGTATTATATTCTTCTATCTTTTTACCTGAAATTGATTTAAATATATCATTAGCTACCTGAAGTGATTTTTCTCCACTTATTCTTATTATTCCGATTCCACCTTCTCCAGGGGCTGTCGCTATTGCAGCTATAGTATCGTCTATAAACAATCCTATCACCTCTTTATTTTTAATTTTATTTATACTCTTTTAAAATACTATTTTATCACTTTATATCACACTTTGTAATAATATCAACTTAAATTTTAAGAAACTATATTTAATATAATATCATGTATAATCATAATTTTATTAGTATATTTAAATTATTTCCTCAATCTAACTATTATATATAATTTTTTTCAAAAATAAAACCCCCTATGTATTTAGGAGGTTTATTTGTTACTTACTATTATTGTTTTTATATTCTACTACAAGTCTTCTATATGGATCTTCACCTTCGCTATGAGTTTTTACAAACTTATCATTTTGAAGTGTTGAATGAATTATTCTTCTTTCATAAGGATTCATATAATCCAACTTCTTAGTTTTTTTAGTTTTAGCAACTTCTCTAGCTACTTTTCTAGCATATTTTACTAAAGATTCTTCTCTTTTTGATCTATAATTTTCTATATCTATAAGAACCCTAAAATGAGAATCTTTTTTAATTTTATTTAACGCCAATCCTGCTAAAAATTGAATTGAATCTAAAGTTTCTCCTCTTCTTCCTATCAATATAGCAGCATCTTTGCCTTTTATATTAACTTTTACAGTATTTTTTTCCTGAGTTACATCTACTTGAGCTTCTATTTTTAAGTTTTTAACGATTTTAAGTATAAAATCTTCAACTATATAAGATTCTTTTAATGCTTCATTGCATTTTTCATCTTTTTCAACACTATGCTCTTTTTTTAATTCCAACTGTTTATTTTCTGTTGAAACTACAGGATCTTTTTTAACTGTTATTTTAAAAATTCCGTCTTTATTTCCTATTAATCCTAAAAAACCTTTCACAGGTTCTTTTAAAACTTCTACTTCTATCTCTTCTTTTCTTACGTTTAATTGACCTAAAGCTTGTGATATAGCAGTCTCAATATTCTTACTTTTAACCTCTAGGCATTGTTTCATTTGTTATAACCTCCCAGAATCATTATCAAGCTTATTTCTTAATGGATTCATTATTAAACGGTATTGAGCTATTTGGAATAAATTACTTACTATCCAGTAAACAGCTACTCCTGCTGGTAAACTTACTCCCCACCAAAGCATCATAAGCGACATAAAATATGTCATATACTGCATAGAAGGTTGTTGTTGATCTTGCGGCATAGTTAATTTTTGAGTTAAAAATGTTGTTAATCCAGCTAAAATAGCTAATATCCAAATTGAAATAGGGATATTCATTATACCATGCGCAGCAAAATTTGTAGATAAACTAGGTAGCCCTAAAAAAGGTTTGTCAGCAAGTTTAAATTTATCAACTGAATCAAAAACCTTATATGTAACTGGATTTCTTAATACCTGGTAAAGTCCTATTAATATAGGAAATTGTATTAATAATGGTAAGCATCCTGACATTGGATTTATTTTCGCTTCTTGATAAACCTTCATTATCTCTTGATTTTGCTTTTCAGGCTTACCTTTATATTTTTCTTGAATTTCTTTTATTTTTGGTTGAATTTCTTGCATTGCTTTCATAGACTTTGTTTGTTTTATAGTTAATGGTAATAATACTAGTTTTACAATAATAGTAAATACAATAATAGACCATCCGTATCCAATTCCAAAATCTAATATAAATTTAAGAACTTGACCTAATAAATTGCTAATTATATTCAATTCTTATACCTCCTAAAGTATATTTATCTTTACCTTAAAATATAATTACTTTAAAGGATCGTATCCTCCGGGATGAAATGGGTGACATTTCAATATTCTTCTTATTGCTAAATAAGAGCCTTTTATAACCCCATATTTTTGTAATGCTTCAATAGCATATTGAGAACAAGTTGGGTAGAATCTACATGTAGGCCCTTTTAAAGAAGATATGTATTTTTGATAAAATCTAACTAAATATATAAAAAATTTAGTTAAGTAAAAATTAAAATTACTTAATAAGTTATATATTCGTTTCAATTTAAGTCCCTATATCCCTTCTTAATATTTTAATAGTTTGGATTTTTTAACTAAGTTAATAACCGATTTCTCTATATCATTATAATTAGTATCCTTGCTAGCTATTCTTGCTATAAATACTAAATCATATCCAGTTTCTATATATTCATCACAGTTTAACCTAAAACTTTCTCTAATTCTTCTTTTTACTTTATTTCTAATATTCGCTTTTCCTACTTTTTTAGAAACAGAAAATCCTACTCTATTAAAGTCTGATTTATTATTCAGTATATACATTACTAAGTATTTATTTGCAAAAGATTTGCCGTGTTTGTATACTTTTCTAAAATCAGAGTCTTTTTTTATACCTTTAGTATTCTTTAAATCCATACTAAATCCTCCTAAAACACAGCTTAAAATTTAAAATTATTTACACAAAAAGGCCACTTTGCAGCAGCCCTTTTTTAAAAAATTAATGAGTTAATCTCTTTCTTCCTTTAGCTCTTCTTCTTTTTAGAACATTTCTTCCGTTAGAAGTTTTCATTCTTTTTCTGAATCCATGCTCTTTCTTTCTTTGTCTTTTCTTTGGCTGATAAGTTCTTTTCATTTTTTGCACCGCCTTTCAAGATTAATTTTCCGTTTATAAAAATAATAACTTTACCCTCAAAGTAAGCATAACACGTACAATTATAAATCCTTTTAGGCTTATTGTCAACGTATTTTTGAGCTTGTTTTAACAAGATTTGCTTGTAAAAATTCACAGTTAATTGTGTTGACATTTTTATCAACAAGAAGTTAAATATGTGGATAAATTATCTATAAATTGTTGAAGTTTAGCATTTATTCTGATATTATAAATATACTTGTTGATAATGTTTATAAATATTATTAACATTTCAAATTTATTCACAAGTTGTGGATAAAAATGTGCATAACTTATAGTGTAAAAGATAATACTCAAGTTATAAACTATATTTTTATTATTATTGATATTATTTATAACTTTATATACATATTGTTTATAATTTTTAAAAATTATATTCTATTTTTTATTTTTATACAGTTTATCCACATATTTATCCATATTTTTTTGCATAAATTCATAAATTTTATATACATACTAATTTTGTTAATAACTTTGTGGAAAATGTTAATTACTTTGTTCGGAGGTTTACGTTATGGATATAGTTTCTTTATGGGAAAAAACATTACAACTTATAAAAGGAGAATTGTCCCCTCCTAGTTTTAATGCTTTTTTTAAACAAATAAAACCATTACAGATACAATTAAATACTTTAATACTATTAGTTCCAAATGATTTTACAAAAGGTATTCTTGAAGATAGATATTTAAATCTAATAGAAAGCTCTGTAAATCAACTTTCATTAAAAAAATATGATATCAAATTTGTTTTAAGCGAAGATGAAGTGAAAGGTTTAGATAAAAATTCACAATCAGATGATGATAAAAAAATTACAAAGAACTATCCTAATCTAAATCCTAAATATACTTTTGACACATTTGTTATTGGAAATAGTAATCGTTTTGCACACGCTGCATGTGTAGCTGTTGCTGAGGCTCCTGCTAGAGCTTATAATCCTCTATTTTTATACGGTGGAGTTGGTCTTGGAAAAACACATCTTATGCATGCAATCGGACACCATATAATGGATCAAAAGAAAGATCCTAAAGTTGTGTATGTATCATCTGAAAAATTTACAAATGAACTTATAAATTCAATTAAAGATGATAGAAACGAAGAGTTTAGAAATAAATATAGAAATGTAGACGTTTTACTAATAGACGATATTCAGTTTATTGCTGGAAAAGAAAGAACTCAAGAAGAGTTTTTTCACACATTTAATTCATTACATGAAGCAAATAAACAAATAATTATATCAAGTGATAGACCGCCTAAAGAGATTCCAACTTTAGAAGATAGACTTCGTTCAAGATTTGAAATGGGACTTATAACTGATATACAAGCTCCTGATTTTGAAACTAGAATGGCGATTCTTAGAAAAAAAGCTCAAATGGAAAATATAAATGTTCCAAATGAAGTTACAGTTTACATAGCTAAAAATATTAAATCCAATATTAGAGAACTTGAAGGTGCGTTAACTAGAGTTGTAGCATATAGTTCTCTAACTAATAAAACTATAACATTTGAATTAGCTTCAGAAGCATTAAAAGATATTATTACAACATCTAAACATGAAGAAATTACTGTAAATAGAATAAAAGAAAAAGTTGCATCTGTTTTTTCTTTAAAAATGGAAGATTTTAATTCTAAGAAAAGAACCAGATCAATATCATACCCTAGACAAGTTGCAATGTATTTATCTAGAGAGCTTACAGATCTTTCTTTACCTAAAATCGGAGAAGAATTTGGAGGAAGAGACCATACTACTGTAATTCATGCTCATGATAAAATTTCTAAAGATATTGAAAGTAACGAAGATTTTAAAGAAAAAGTAAATAAAATAATATTAGATTTAAAAGGTTAATTTATAAACATTTATATGTGGATATCACCTTAATTAAATGTGTATATTTTTTTGTTTAAAAATTATATACAACATATTCAATCAAAATACACAAAGATATTAACATTTTTTACACATGTTGATATCTTTGTCTTTATTTTGATTGAGATACTTATCCACACTATTCACAACACCTACTATTATTACTACTATTTTTCTTTTTTATTTTTTTATAAAACCAATTAAGGAGGTTATCCACAATGAAGATAATTTGTAACCAAAAAATATTAGCTAATAAAATAAGTATTGTTCAAAAAGCTATTAATGGAAAAACTACTTTAGAACTTTTAAAAGGAATTTTATTAACAGCTACAAATGGAACTTTAAACTTAACAGGTTATGATTTAGAGATAGGAATAGATACTCATATACAAGCAGAAGTTTTAGAAGAAGGCGAAATTGTAATTAATGCCCGCTTATTTGGAGATATAATTAGAAAACTTCCTGATACTTTTGTCGAAATTGAAACAGATTCTGATAATAACGTATATATAAATTGTTTAAATTCAAGGTTTAAAATAAAAGGAGATTCTGCAGAAGAATATCCTAAACTACCTACTGTAAATGAGAATGATTTATATAATATTCCGCAAGATTTACTAAAAAATATGATTAAACAAACTGTTTTTGCAATTTCTCAAGATCAAACAAAGCCAATTTTAATGGGTGAGCTTTTAGAAATTTCTAATGGAAATATAAGTTTAGTTGCAATAGATGGTTATAGATTAGCTGTAAGATCGAGTGAAATTAACAATATGATGAATAATACAAAAGTTATTATTCCGGGAAAGGCACTTCATGATGTTAATGGACTTCTTTCTCCTGAGGCAGATGAACTACAAATTGGATTTGATGATAAAAATGCAATCTTTATCATTAACGAAACTAAAATAATAACAAGATTATTAGATGGAGAGTTTATAGATTATAAAAAACTTTTACCTAGGGAATATGGAGTTAGAGCAAAAGTAAATACTAAAGATTTATTAAATAGTATTGAAAGAGCATCTTTATTATCTCAATCAGAAAAAAATAATTTAATAAAATTATCAATAAGAGATAATTCAATAGCAATAACATCTAATACTGAAAAAGGAGATGTTTATGAAGAGGTTTCAATAGACTTAGAGGGTGACTATTTAGATATAGCCTTTAACTCAAGATATTTTTTAGAAGCTTTAAAAGTTATAGATAGTGAAGAAATTTTTATTGAATTCACAACAAATGTAAATCCATGTATAATAAAACCTGTTGATGGAACAAAATATATATATCTATTACTTCCTGTAAGGATATCATCGAACATATAGATTAAAATTAAACCCAACTGAAAAAGTTGGGTTTTTATGATATAATATATTTTCAAACATATAACGAAATTTAAGATTTTCAAATATAGTAACATATATTTGCTATAATAAAAGGAGGAAGAAAAATGATTGAAATAGCTATAGATTCTGAATTCATAAAGTTAGATCAATTTTTGAAATTAGTAGATATTGCATCTACAGGAGGACATGCTAAATTTTTAATTCAAGAAGGTTTAGTAAAGGTTAATGGAGAAATAGAGACTAGAAGAGGTAAAAAATTAAGATCTAATGATATAATTGAGGTAGAAGGAAATACTATAAAAATACTATAAAAGGGGTGCCCTTTGTGTATTTAAAAGGCTTAAATTTAATAAATTTTAGAAATTATGAAACTCTATATTTAGAGTTTAATCCAAAAATAAATTTACTTATAGGTAAAAATGGACAAGGAAAAACAAATATTGTTGAAGCAATTTATTTATTATCATTTGGAAAGTCTTTCAGGACTAGTAAAGATAAAGAATTAATTAAATTTCAAAATGATAACTTGTATATAGGTGGTAATTTTATAAAAGATAATAGAAATAGTCTAATAGAAATTGGAATTGGGAAAAATAATAAAAAAGGAATTAAGATTAATAAAATAAGCATAGAAAAAATATATGAGTTGTTAGGAAATCTAAATGTCGTTATTTTTTCTCCTGAAGATTTGAGGCTTGTCAAAGAAGGTCCAAAAGAAAGAAGATCTTTTATTGACAAGGAAATAAGTCAAATTATGCCTAAATATTATAATTATCTTACCAATTACAATAAAGTTCTATTTCAGAGAAATAAATTGCTAAAAAGTAATTATATAGATATAAATCCTTTAGAAGTTTATGATGATATTCTAGCTATATATGGCTGTTATATTT
>F157b_European_Toad__coassemble_37_pt1 | contig 14456 bp, 14 predicted proteins | sample F157b_European_Toad__metabat2_low_PE_001 | metagenome-assembled genome bin F157b_European_Toad
AACCTAGAGAGTTAGGCGATATGACTATTAAGCTTTTAAAAGATAGTCAAGATACAAAAATATTTATACATGTAAGTAAAGAAGAAACTTTTAATATGTTAAATAAAAACTTACATGATATAAATAAACATTTAAGTGATTTAGGAATAAAAGCAAACGATGTGGTAGTTGAACTTAAATCAAATGACCAGAATTTCTTTTCAGACAATTTAAGCCAAGAATTTAATAGAAATCAAGAACAACAAAATAAAAAGAAAAATAGTAAAAATGAAAGTAAACATATAGAAATTATTAATGAGTTTGATGAAAAAATAGATGATTCAAATCTAAATATATTAGCTTAGAGGTATAATTTATGAATGATTTTATGAAATTAAATGCACAACAAGATATAAGACCAACAAAAACAGAAAATGGAACTCCTATAGTTAGACCAGGAGAAGAAGCTAATAAAAATTTATTTTTAAAACTTTTAGTGGCTCAGATGAGTCATCAAGATCCTTTAAATCCTCAAGACCCTACGCAATATGTAACTCAACTTTCGCAGTTTAGTATGTTAGAACAAATGCAAGGATTTAATAAAGGTATGGAGTATTTAAGTGGATTAACAAATGGTGTTTTGTTAAATTCATCAATGAGTTCAGCATCTTCTATTATAGGTAAAAAAGTTGAAGTTTTTGCACCTGCTGAAGAAAATTTAAATTCAGAAACTAAAAAAACAATAACTGGAGTGGTTGAAAGTGCAAAGATAAAAGATGGAAATGTCTATATGGAAGTAAGAGATGATTCAACAAAGGAATTAAAAACCATAGAATATGGCTCGCTTATAAGTGTAAGTGAAAATATAGATAAAAATAAATAAAAAGGGAGATATAAAATGTTAAGATCATTATATTCAGGAATAAGTGGAATGAAAGCAAATCAAACCAAAATGGACGTTGTAGGTAATAACGTAGCTAATGTTGGAACAACTGCTTATAAAAAAACTGGTACTAGATTTAGCGATTCTTTATATCAAAATATGATATATGCAAGTAAACCAGGAAATGGTATAGGAGGGGTTAACCCAGGGCAAGTTGGTATAGGTGTTAAAGTAAGTGGAATATTTAAAAATATGCAACAAGGGGCAATACAACCAACAGGAAGACCAACTGATTTAGCAATAGATGGAGATGGATTTTTTAGAGTTCAAGTATCTAAAGGAAATTATGCTTATACAAGAGATGGTTCTTTTGCATTAGATACAGCAGGTAATTTAGTAACAGCTGATGGATATTACGTAATAGGTAAGCCAATAGTGGATGATACAGGAGCTACAATAAATGATCCGATTATAAGAATACCTAAGGCAATAGATGTTAAAACTGGTAAAATTGTAGACATGGATCCAGCAAAACCATTGCCAGCAGATGCCAAAAGAGTTTTAACTTTTAATTTCTCAAAAGATGGAAAGCTATCATATTTATTAGAAGATGGAACTAAAATGCCTTATGAGGATCCTACTACAAAGAAAATAATAGGACCTCAACAAGCTTTAGATATAGCTGTATTTAGAAACCCAGAAGGTCTTGAGTCATTAGGTGGGAATCTTTATAAGACTTCATCAAACTCTGGAGAGGCTCTTAAAACTGATGTTTTAGGAAAAATAAATCAAGGGGCTATAGAAATGGCCAATGTTGATTTATCAGAAGAATTTACAGAAATGATAGTTACAACTAGAGCATTCCAAGCATCTAGTAAGATAATAACAACAAGTGATGAACTTTTACAAGAGATAATAAACTTAAAGAGATAATTTAGGAGGTTAATATGAAAAAAAATGATATTTTAACTCCCATAGGTATTGTCTTAGTTCTTGGATTCGTTTTATTAGGAATAATTTTAGGAGGATCAGGGTTAGGGCCATTTATAGATGTCCCTTCCCTTGCAATAACTGTTGGGGGATCTTTTGCGGCAATACTTATAACATTTTCATCAGAAGATTTAAAATCTGGATTTAAAGGACTTAAAGAAATAATAAAATCAGGGAATGTAAATAAAGTAGATTTAGTAGACCAATTTAAGGAATTAGCTAGAAAGGTTAGAAAAGACGGGCCTTTAGCTGTAGAACAAGAAGTTTCAGAAATTGAAGATGACTTTTTAAGAAAAGGCTTAGAACTTGCAATTGATGGAATAGATATGGAAGATATTAAAGAAATATTAGAAATAGAAATTGATGAAGTTGACAATAAATTTGCAACAGGTTCTAAAATGTTTAAAATATGGGGTTCTTATGCTCCAGCATTTGGTATGGTCGGAACACTTATAGGACTTATTCAAATGCTTGCAGGCGGAATTGGTGACCCAACGGCTATTGCAAGTGGTATGGGAGCAGCTCTTATAACTACTTTTTATGGAGCATTGATGGCTAATGCTATATTAAATCCTATAGGGTTTAATATACAAATAAAAGGTGAAAGAGAATGCGAACGTATGGAAATGATGATTTGTGGAATTATGAGTATTCAAAATGGAGATAGTTCTAGGGTAATTGAAGAAAAGCTAGTTAACTTTTTAAGTGTAAAAGAAAAGAAAGAGTATTATGGTAAAGGTTCGACGGAAGGTGGAGGAGCAAATGCCGCGTAGGGATAAAAAGAAGGGCGATGATGTAGAAACTGGTTCTTGGATGGACACCTATGCTGATACTATAACATTATTACTTACATTTTTTATATTGTTATATTCTATATCGGCAGTGGATAGTCAAAAGTTAAGCAATTTATCAGAAGCTTTAAAAGATTCTTTAAAAGGTAGTACTTCTATTGAAAAACTAGAGAGTTTAGAAAATTTAAAGGTAGACGTAAATAAAGAAAAAGAATCTACAAAGGAAGATCTTGTAAAAAAAGTTAATAAAGCTGTACAAGATAATAATCTTCAAGACGTAGTAAAGGTAAGAGAAGAAGACAGAGGAATAGTTCTTCAATTAGACGAAAATATTTTATACGATTCAGGAAAAGCAGATTTAAAAGAATCGAGTAAAAATGCATTAGACACTATAACTAAAATAGTTAATGACATGAATAATGATGTTTTAGTTGAAGGTCACACTGATAATATGCCAATACATAATGCAAAATATGCATCTAACTGGGAACTTTCAACAGATAGAGCTGTGAGTGTTGTAAGATATTTTGTTGAGAATAAAGATATACCACCAACTAGATTTGCTGTAAAGGGATATGCAGAGTATAAACCTTTAGTAGCTAATGATACTCCAGAAAATAGGTCAGAAAATAGAAGAGTTGATATATTGATCGTTGATAAAAAAGAAAAAGAAGTTAATGAAAAAAAGCAAATTAAAGAAAATAAAGATCAAAAAAGCCAAGAAAAAAAGGAGTAAGATGACTTATTATGTATGATACATTAAGATACTTAGTAAATTTAAGTGTATTTATTATTTTAATGATTGGAGTAATTCTTATTGCTTATAAAGTAAATGGGATTAGCATTCAAAATGTAGGACTTGATAGATATGCTAAAATTTTAGAAAAAGTTGCAATTAATAAAGATACATATTTAGTTGTTTTAAAAACAGGAAATGATGGTTGCGTGTTATTAGTTTCAAATAATAACATAGAAAGAATAAAAGATCTAACAATAGACGAAGTAAAAGACATAGAAGAGAGAAAACAAAAAAATAATGTATTAAATTCAGAAAAAATACAGGTAGGAAAATTAAGTTTTAAAAAGCAATTAAAAAATCCTATTAAATCAATAGGTAAGATAAAGGAGAACAAAAATGCAAACATTAAATGATATAACACCATTTTTAAGCGATTATACTCCTTTAATGAGAATGTTTATAATTTTAACAGGACTAATGTTTTTAGGTTCTATTATTTTTATGACAACAAGTTTTGTAAGAATTATTATAACATTTTCTTTTATAAAGTCAGCATTAGGAGCTCAACAAAGTATACCTAACCAAATATTAGTTGGGCTTGCTATATGCTTGACTATGTTTATAATGGCACCTACAGTTAATCAAATTAACAAACAGGCAATACAGCCTTACATGAAAGAAGAAATTAAGTTTGAGGAAGCTTTGGGAAAAGCAGAACAACCAATAAGGAAGTTTTTATTAAAACAAACTAGACAAGAAGACATAAAGTTATTTATTCAAAATTCAGATTTAGATGAAAAAAAAGTAACTAGGGAAAATGTACCACTATATGTACTGATACCAGCTTTTGCTATTAGTGAGTTAAAGACAGCATTTCAAATAGGATTTTTAATTTACTTACCATTTTTATTAATAGATTTAGTGGTATCAAGCGTGCTTATGTCTATGGGAATGTTTATGTTACCACCAGTTATGATTTCTTTACCATTTAAATTATTACTATTTATTATGGTAGATGGATGGAATTTATTAATAAAATCTTTATTGTTGAGTTTTCAATAGTTAAGGGAGAGTATTAAGATGAGTGAAAGTATAGTAGTAAGTATTGTTAAAGAAACTTTATATACAGGTATATTAATAGGTGGTCCAGTTTTAATATTATCTCTAGTTATAGGATTATTGATAAGTATATTCCAGGCAACTACTCAAATACAAGAACAGACTTTAACCTTTATACCTAAACTAATAGCAATAGCAGCTACTTTAGCTATAGGGGGAGCTTGGATGTTAAATAGGCTTATTCAATTTACAAATAAAATAATGCATATGATTGCAAATATAAAGGGATAAAAGTTTGATCTTTGTATTTTTAAGATTAATAGCATTTTTTTCATGTATAAGCTTAGTTTTTCCAAGTGGTACGCCAAAAGTATTTAAAGTTACTTTCACATTATTTATGTCTGTAATAATTACTTCTACATTACAAATTAATGTAGAAGTTAAAAATATATATGAATTAGTAATTATTGGGGTTATGGAAACTATAACCGGTTTAGTTTTAGGTTATTTAACAACTATATGTATAAATAGTTTGAAAATAGCAGGAAGCTTAATAGACCAACAACTTGGGCTTTCAATGATTAATATTTATGATCCAAGTAGTCAAGACAATAATACCTTAGTTGAAAATATAATTTATTGGGTTGGTATAATGGTGTTTTTTAGTATTAACGGTCACCATCAACTTATAATAGGTATAAGTCAAAGTTTTAAATTGATAGAAGTAGGAAGTTATATATTAAAAAATAATTATACATATATTTTAAATGTTTTTATACAATGTTTTATAATTGGATTTAAAATAGCTGTTCCTATAATTTTGACACTTATTATAACGGATTTTATAATGGGATTAATTTCAAGAAGTGTACCTCAGTTAAATGTAATGATTATAGGAATGCCTTTAAAAGTTATAGTTGGAATTATGCTGTTTGTAATAGCTTTACCACTTATATTAAATGAATTACATAATTTATTAATTAATATGACTGATATTTTAGATGGAACATTTAATACTGCAAGCAATATGAAGGTAGCTTCTATGGCTCCGTTAGGATTTATTTTATCTTCTGATGATAAAACAGAAGAACCTTCAGCTAAGAAATTAAAAGATGCAAGAAAAAGTGGTAATATAGCAAAAAGTAAGGAAGTAGTGACAACTGTAACACTTTTAGGGACTCTTATGATAATTTATGCAATGTCAAATTTTATAATTGGAGATTTGAAAAATTATATTGTCCAATATTTAAAGTTTGGTTTTAATAATGAATTTTCGATAGGTTTAGTAAGAGATTTATTAATGATTCTTTTAATGGGATTTTTAAAAATAATAGTTCCTATTGGATTGATTATTATAGCTTTTTCTGTCATAGGAAATCTTATGCAAAGTGGATTTTTAATGACAACAGATCCTTTAAAACCAAAGTTATCGAAATTAAATCCTTTAAGTGGCTTTAAAAATATGTTTTCTAAAAAGGCACTAGGAAATTTAATTAAAAGTATAGCTATTGTAGTTGTGCTTTTTAAAGTTGGATATTCTTTTATGAGTAAAAACTTTACGGGAATAATGAAAACTGGTGATATATATTTACCTTATTTGCTAGAAACGATAATTAAGTTAATTAAGGATTTAATACAGAGTATTATTCTTGTACTAATTGTTGTTGCTACTTTAGATTTTGCTTATCAAAAGTATACACATAAAAAAAGTCTTAAAATGACAAAGCAAGAGGTTAAAGAAGAGTTCAAACAAATGGAAGGTAACCCAGAGATAAAAGGAAAGATAAAGCAAAAACAAAGAGAGATGTCCTCAAGAAGAATGATGGAAGCAGTCCCTCAAGCAAATGTAATTGTAACGAACCCTACACATATATCTATTGCGATAAGATATGAAAAAGGTAAAGATACAGCGCCTGTAGTTTTAGCTAAGGGAGCAGATTTAATAGCATTTAAAATAAGAGAAATAGCAAAAGAACATGATATACCTATTATAGAGAATAAGCCTTTAGCAAGACTTATTTATAAAGAGGTAGAAATTGAACAAGAAATACCTGAAAAGATGTATCAAGAAGTAGCAGAGGTATTAGTTGCAGTTTATAAAATAAAAAATAGATATAAAAAAATATAAAAGAGGTTATAAATGGAAAAATTAGGACTTAAAAAAAGAACTGATATGATAGTTGGATTTGGTATAATTGGAATTATCCTTATGATAATAATTCCCCTACCTCCATTTTTATTAGATATGATGTTAGGTATTAATATAGGGTTTTCATTACTTATATTATTAATGACCATATTTTCAAGTAGCATATTAGAATTATCAATATTTCCAACTATACTTCTAGTGACAACTTTATTTAGGCTAGGTCTTAATATATCATCTACAAGACTTATATTAGGGCAAGGTTATGCAGGAAATGTTATAGAGTCTTTTGGTAGTTTTGTTGTCGGTGGAAATTATATAGTTGGTATAATCATATTTTTAATAATTGTAATAATCCAGTTTGTTGTTATAACAAATGGATCAAGTAGAGTATCTGAAGTATCAGCAAGATTTACATTAGATGCTATGCCAGGAAAACAAATGAGTATAGATGCAGATTTAAATGCAGGTATGATAGATGAAAAGACAGCGAGAAAAAGAAGAAAAGAATTACAACAAGAAGCAGAATTTTATGGATCTATGGATGGTGCATCAAAGTTTGTTAAAGGAGATGCCATAGCGGGTATAATTATAACTACTATAAATATACTAGCAGGTATTGTTATTGGAGTTGTAATGCTTAATATGGATTTTATGCAATCTATTCAAACATACACTAGACTTACAATAGGAGATGGACTTGTCAGTCAAATTCCGGCATTGATTATTTCAACATCTGCAGGTATATTAGTAACTAAAGTTAATGGAGATGATAACTTTAGTAAACAGTTAGGTAAACAGTTAATATCAATACCTAAGGCTATTATAATGACAGGGGTTGTATTAGTTTTATTAGGTCTATTGCCAGGATTACCTAAGTTATCTTTCTTTACATTAGGTGCAGGTGCTATATTTATAGGTTATACACTTAATAAAGAAGAAAAGTTATCACAGGAAGAAGAACTTTACGAAGCTGAAGTTGTTCCGACACCTGAGGAGAGTTTAGAAAATGCAGAAGATGTTTCTTCACTATTAAATGTAGAACCTATAGAAATAGAAATAGGTTATGGAATTATACCTTTAGCAGATGAAAGTAGTGGAGGAGATTTACTTCAAAGAATAGTATCTGTTAGAAGACAATGTGCAATTGATATGGGTATAATAGTACATCCTATAAGAATAAGAGATAATCTTCAACTAAATCCAAATCAATATACTATAAAGATAAAAGGTATACCAGTTACATCATATGAGCTTATGCCAAATATGCTTTTATGTATGAATCCAATGGGAATGGATATGGATATAGATGGTATATCAACTAAAGAACCAACATTTGGTTTAGATGCTTTATGGATTGAAAAAGATAAAGCTGAAGAAGCAGAATTATATGGCTTTACAGTAGTAGATCCAACTACTATATTAGTAACTCATTTACTTGAAACTATAAAATCAAAATCACACGAGCTTATGGGTCGTCAAGAAGTAAAGACTATAATAGATGCAACAAAAGAAAAATATAGTGCAGTTGTAGAAGAATTAATACCAGATTTAATGACATTAGGAGAAGTACAAAAAGTTTTCCAAAATTTACTAAAAGAAAAAGTATCTATAAAAGATAGGGTTACAATATTAGAAACTTTAGCAGATAATGCAAGAAATACTAAAGATTTAGAATTACTTACCGAATATGTAAGAATGGCTATGAGTAGAAGTATATGTCTTGAGCTTATAGATGAAGATAACTCTATAATAGTTACCACATTATCTATGGAACTTGAAAACTTAGTTGCAAATAGTTTACAAAGATCTGTAAATGGAACTTATCCAGCAATAGATCCTGAAACTACAAATAAGATTTTCAACGAAATCCAATCAACAATAGAATCTATTAACTTTAATAATAATAGACCTATTGTATTAGTTTCTCCTAAGATTAGAGCACCTTTTAGAAAATTAGTGGAAATGGTGTTTAATAATTTAACTGTATTGTCGTTAAATGAGATACCTAATGATGTACAAATAAAATCGCAAGGAGTAATTAATATATAGTTGATTGGAGCTGTGGACATTATGATTAGTAAAGAAGAACTTATAAATCAAAATATGCCTATTGTTAGAAGTATAGCTTCTAAATATTATACAAATAAAATAGGAATGGAGTATGAAGACTTAGTTAGTTATGGAGTTATGGGATTATTAGATGCTAGTGATAAATTTGATGAAAATAAAGGGGTTAAATTTTCAACTTATGCGTCTATAAGGATAACTTCATATATAATAGATGAGATTAGAAAACAATCACCAGTATCAAGAGGTTGTATAAGTAAAGTTAAATCATATAAAAACTGTATTGAGAATTTACAACATAAGAATTTTAGGGAACCTACTATAAGTGAAATTGCAGAATTTATGGATATCTCCAAAGATGAAGTACATAAAATAAGAAAAAGTACATTAAACTTGACTACGACATCACTTGATAATATAGTATCAGATGGAGAAAATGATTTAAAATTAATAGACATAATAAAGGATGAATCTATAAATATAGAAGATTCTATACAAAAAGAAGAATTGATAGAAACTGTAGCTAAAGCATTAGATATGTTAAAAGAAAAAGATAGGCTAGTTTTATCATTATATTATTATGAAGAGCTTACACTTAAAGAAATTGGAGAGGTTCTAGGGGTTACTGAGTCAAGAGTTTCACAACTAAGTAAAAAAGCAATTTCTAATTTAAGATTAATGATGAAAAAACTTAAATATCTAGATTAGGAGGAAATATGATAAGAGGATTATATGCATCGGTATCTTCGATGATTAATTTGCAAGCAAGACAAAGCGTAATAACAAATAATATAGCAAATATCAAAACAAATGGATTTAAGGAAGATAAATTAATATCTAAAAGCTTTGACGAAATGGCACTATCTAATAATGATAATTATCAAAATGGGAAAGCGCATCATCAAGATTTAGGTGGAGTTAGTTTTGGAAATAGAATAGATGAAGTTGTAACAAATTTTAATCAAGGGGTTTTTATACAAACTGGAAATAAATCTGACTTTGCAATAGATGGAAATGGATTTTTTCAAGTGAGAGATAACAATGGAAAAGTTTTTTATTCTAGAGATGGCTCTTTTAAAGTTGATTCTCAAGGATATCTTGTAACAAATGCTGGATATAATGTTATTGGGGAAAATACCTTAACAGGAGTTCAAGAACCAATATATATAGGAAGTAAAAAAATGACGACTTCTGCTCCAAATGAATTAATTATAGAGGGCGGAGGAAGATATAGATTTTCTATTGTAGATTTTAATGATTATAAAGCTATTAAGAAGGTTGGAGATAATTTATATTCAGGTGATAATACTAAAAATACAAATAACTATTTTATAAAACAAGGATTTATTGAAGGGTCAAATGTTGATTATATAAGTGCTGCAACAGATATGATGGAAACTTTAAGAGAATTTGAAGCTAATCAAAGGGTTATACAAACTATAGATTCAACTTTAAGACAAATAGCTAATGAAATTGGAAGTGTAAGGTAGGTATAAAACATGTATAATATAATGCACAATAGCAAATCGGGTATGATGGCGACCCAATCTAATATTGATTTAATATCTAATAATATAACTAATGTACAAACAGTTGGATATAAAAAGTTAGAATCTGGATTTTTAGATTTGTACCAAGAAACTTTACATAGAGATTCATATCCGACTAATTCAGATAAAGTGAGTAATGGAACTGGAAGTAGAATATCTAAAGAAACTAGAAATTATGCTCAAGGAACATTAAAAACAACAGGAATAAGTACTAATCTTGCTATAGATGGAGATGGATTTTTTAGAGTATTAAAATCGAATGGAAGTTATGCTTACACTAGGAATGGCGAATTTAATTTAGATTCAAGTGGAAAATTAGTAGATAATAGTGGTAATATATTAGATATCCAATCTTTAAGTAATAATATAAGAAATTTAAATCTAAAAAATGGAGATTTAAGTATAAATAAATCAGGAGAAGTTTATTTAGACAAAAATAAGGTTGGAAATATAAATTTATATAGACCTAAGGGTGATGGAGATTTTATATCAGTAGGAGATAATTTATTTATTGCACAACCATCTAATGTTGAAGTTGTACAAAATCCAAATATGGTTCAAGGTTATGTTGAAATGTCTAATGTTGATATGAAAAATGAAATGGTGGATTTAATCATGGCTCAGAGAGCATTTCAATATAATAGTAAAGGAATAAAGGCAGTAGATGATATGTGGTCAATGGTAAATAATCTTCAAAGCAGATAAAAAATAACCATATAAAAAGGTTCATTAGTAAAGGGTGAAAAAACAATGACAAAGATACTAAAAAGCAAATACAGTAGTAGTGGCGAACGATGTGTTGATGCATGTCTAAATTATGGTGAATTAAGATTTGTAAATAAAGATGGATCACCTGTAAATATTGAAATACCTTTAGATAAGTACGAAGAGGCCATAGCAGATTTTGAAGATAGAATAAAGGAAGGAATGACACATCCTACATTAGACCCAAAAGAGATATTTAAAAGAGGCGGATTTACATATAATCAAGCTAAAATTATAGCTAATGAAGGTAAAGTAAGAGGAATTGAATTTTTTGAAATTGATGGTAGTATAGAAACACAACATATATTAGGAATGTCAGGATGTATAGAATATGCACTATCTATGTGGAATGGAGATACAAAGGATGAGGCTGTTATAAAAGCTATCTTAAGAAGTATAAAAATTTATGGAGAAACTTTTATTGAAAGTCTGAAATTAGATAATACTGATGACTTAGGAGAGTACAGTAAATTTGCAAAAACTATATCTTCAACTAGTACAGTTTTAGATAACGAATTGTACAGATATAAAAATCATACTATAGATGATGAATTTTATTTAGATGATGAAGAGAGTTTTAAAAAAATTAATACTGTAAAACTTACTATGGGAGCTCTAGGGGGATTGTTATCGTTTTTCTTATTAGCCTTTATTACGAATTTTGGTAAAATTATTGATAATTTATATGTGTATATATTAATGAATATAGTAGTAGTTGGATTATCTGGGTTTGCATCAGCTAAATTATCGAAAAGATTACTTGATAAATATATAAAGAACAGTAATTATGAAGTTATGGAAATGTTTAATGAAGAAGTCGAAAGGGTTTCATGGGATAATTTATTAACGGAAAAAGAAATTTACATTATCTTGAAAAATATAACTAAAGGTGAATTTTCACAGTTACTTTTAGATATGAAAGGTAGTGTAAATAAAAAAATATCTAGTGTTAATATAGTTAATAAAGAAAGTAAGTTTATATTAGACGCAAGAAGAACTGTTATACTACCAAGTGAGTTTGAAGTAAAACAGGCTTTAGATTCTTTAGTAAATGGATACAAATCTAAATTAGACACTGATTATAATGTAGACAATGTAAATTAAGAGCTATTTTAAATAGCTCTTTTTACATTTGAAATTTTATTAAAAAGGAGATTAATATTAAAATGATAATTAATTTTAGTGAAATTCAAAGATTAACTTCTTTAGATAAAAAAACAATAGAACAAAGGGCTTTAAAGTTAACAGAAGAAACTGGGGAGGTTGCTCAGGCGATTTTAAGTAGTAAAAATATATCAGCTTGTGGGTATAAAAATAAAACTAAAGAAGATGTAATAGAAGAATGTTTAGATGTTATTATAGTTGCAAGCTCTATAATAAGTCAAAGTTATAGTAATAACGTAGATGAGGAGTTTGTTAATTGCCTGTATAGTAAAAAGTTAAATAAGTGGAAAGAAAAAATATAAGCTTAGCTTTAATTAAAAATATATGTGTACTTGTTTCAATTATATTTTTAATTAATAGTAGAGTATGTAGTGCACAAGAGAGTATTAATTTTAGAAATATAACTATTAATAATGGGTTATCCCAGGGGACTATACAGGCTATAGAACAAGATAGTAAAGGAAGAATATGGATAGGAACTAATGATGGATTAAATGTTTACAATGGTTATGAGTTTAAGGTCTACTTACAGGGTAAAGATTCTAAAAAAAGTATAGCTAATAATTTTATTATAGATTTAAAAGAAGATACTAAAGGTAACTTATGGATTATAACAACGGGTGGAATAAGTAAGCTAAACCTTGAAACAGATAATATAAAAAATTATTATAGTACAAAAGATAATGGGAATTTATCTGATAGTGGTATTTATGATATTTTAATTAATAAAGAAGGTAAAATTTTAATTTCAACAGCTAAAGGTATAGATGTATATGATGAAAATCTAGACGAATTTAGGTTATATAAGGATATAACGAATAAACTAGATTGTAAATATGTTTATGATATAGAAGAAGATAATATTGGAAATTACTGGATTGGGACGAAAAATGGACTTTATAAGTTTGACAAAAAATTAAAAATATGTAAGCCAGTACTGAATAAAGATACATATAAAAAAGAACTTACTGTATATAAAGTGTATTTTGATGGAGATAATTATATTTGGGTTGGAACTAGAAATGAAAATTTATACAAGATAAGTATAAAAGATTGTAGTATAAAGGAGTACAATACACCAATTGAAATAGACAAGAATTCGTCTATTAGAGATATCTTGCAAGATAAAAATAAAAATATTTGGATAGCTACAGATTCAGGTTTAGTTAAGTATAATAAATTTAAAGATGAATTTAATGTTTATAAAAAGGGAAAATTTGATAGAAATGGATTAACAGATAATTTAATATTTTGTATCATGGAAGATAAAAGTGGTTTGATATGGTTAGGTACATATTCTGGAGTAAGTATATTTGATCCTAAAACGAATATAAATTATTATAAGCATAATTTAGACAATGAAGATAATATATCCATTGCAGATAATATGGTAAGTGGTATATATAAAGACAATGATGGATTAGTATGGGTTGGAACTAATACTGAAGGAGTTACAGTATTAGATAGAGAAAAGAATAAAACATACTATATAAAAGAAAAAGATGGATTAACTAGTAATAAGGTATATGATATAAAGGGGAATGATAATCTAATTGTAATATCTACAGATAATGGAATAAATTTAATCGATAAGAAAAAAAAATCGTTTAAAACTTATAATAAAAAAAATGGTTTAGAACACAGTAATGTAAGAAGTATATTGATAGATAATGAAAATTTATGGTTAGGGTCAACAGAAGGAGTTGTTATATTAAATACTGTTACTAATAAATTTGTAGATATTTCTTATATTTCAGATAAATATAAAATAGAAGATAGATTAAATGGATGTATATATAAAGATAAAAGTGGAACCTATTGGATAGGATATTTTTTAGATGGGGGGCTTTTAAAGCTTGATTCTAAGAATAAATCTACAAAACTATATAGAATGAATAAAAACAATAATAAATCAATAAGTAATAATTCTATAAGAACTATTAATGAAGATAGCAGAGGTAATTTATGGATAGGGACAAACAATGGATTAAATAAATTTAATCCTAAAACTGAAGAGTTTGAAGTTTATACAAAAGAAGATGGACTTCCTAATAATACAATTTATGGTATAGTAATAGATAAAAAAGACCATATTTGGGTAAGTACTAATTATGGATTGTCAAAATTTGATTATAAGAAAAATGAATTTACAAATTTTGATATAGTAGATGGATTACAGGGAAGAGAGTTTAACGGAAAGTCTTTTCATATGAGTTACGATGGAGAAATATTCTTTGGTGGAACAGAGGGCTTAAATTCTTTTAGATGTGAGGATTTAAAAAAAACAAAGAAACAAGTTGATTTATCTATAGGCGATATT
>F157b_European_Toad__coassemble_39_pt1 | contig 14428 bp, 11 predicted proteins | sample F157b_European_Toad__metabat2_low_PE_001 | metagenome-assembled genome bin F157b_European_Toad
CATCTATATCATAATTTAATGCTATTTTTAATTGTTCTAAATTTTTAACTTTAACTCTTAACTTAATATCTTTTTCTTCATTTTTTATTCTTGGAGCGTATTCTATATTGTTATCTTTAAATTGTCTATTTTTTATAATCGCTCTTTCATCGTCTAGTTTTTCTATTGCATCTCTTCTTAATTGATTTAAAACACTTATAGGTAAACTTATACCTTCATCCATATCCATTTTAATATTATTTAATACATATGTTGTGTTTCCTAGTTTCTTTATTTGAGTTTCTATTTTTTCTTCACTCAATGCAACTTTCATTGCTTTTTCTATTATTTTTTCATTTGTAACTGTTATTTGATTATTATATCCATCTTTTAATGTTAATTTTGGAGTTTGGTCAAGCTTTAATTCAATAAAAGCATCTATAGGTATTTTTATATTTTCAGTTTCATCTTCAAATGATTTTTTAACAGTATTTAATAAATCGCTATCAGATGTTTTATATACTATTTGTCCTTTTTTAGCCTCACCTATAAAATCTAATTCTATAGTTTCTCCAGCTTCTCCAATATCACTTATTACGTTATTTTTCTTTATGATTCTACCTATAGTACCTCCACCTAGGTTTATTCCATCACCTTTTTTCAATGTATTTTCTAAATATATTTTTAATCTTTTTGCTTTTTTGTTATAATCAATAACTTTACCTATATAAAGCCCTACATTATTAGGTAAATTTGAATTCATTACATCTTCTCCAACTTCTCCTAATAAATATCCCTTTGTAAACTTTCTATTAAATATAGTATATAAGTTATTCATTGTTTCATTAGATACACTTACTTTTGCTTCTTCTAAATATTTATCTATAGTTTTTCTATAACTACTTATAACCGTTGCAACATACTCAGGCTTTTTCATTCTACCCTCTATTTTTAAAGAATGAACACCTGCTTTTATTATTCTATCAATTTCCTCTATTGTATTTAAATCTCTAGGACTTAACAGATAATCTCCTTGTGTATTTATAACTTGTCCTGAATTTATATCTATTAACTTATATCTTTGTCTACAAGGTTGAGCGCATCTTCCTCTGTTTCCAGATCTATTTCCAAGCATACTACTCATTAAGCATTGTCCTGAATAGCATACACATAATGCTCCATGAACAAATATCTCAATATCTACATTAGTATTTTTACAAATATGTTCTATTTCATCAATATTAAGTTCTCTAGCTAAAACAACTCTATCAAATCCAATGCTTTGTAAATATAGTGTATCTTCTAATGAATGAGCTACCATTTGCGTACTTGCATGTAATTCAAAATCAGGTAATAATTTTTTTATTAATTTTGCCATTCCTATATCTTGAAGTATTACCGCATCAACATCTATATCATATAAGTATTTTATATAGTCTAGGAAGTCTTCTATTTCATTTTGCTTTATTAAAGTATTTGCTGTTACAAATACTTTTACATTTCTTATATGTGCATATCTTACAGCTTCTTTTAATTCTTCTCTATCAAAATTATTTGCTGATGCTCTTGCACTAAATTCTTTACCACCTAAATAAACTGCATTTGCCCCATTTTGAACAGCTGCTTTTAATGCTTCAAAACTACCTACAGGTGCTAATAATTCTGTGTTCATAAATACCTCCTTAATTTTTAAAAACTAAAACCTTCAGGTTATTTTTCCTGAAGGTTTAGAAAAGTATTACATTATTTATTTAAAAGTTTTCCAGTTCCTTTTATGTAGCTTAATTCATGTTCTAATTCTACATTTTTTAACTGTAAGTCGTATAATTTATTTTGGAAATCTGATGATAATTTTTCTGCGATTTCAGTTTTTTCATTAGCTTCTGCCAATGCTTTTTTTAGATTTTCAATTTCTTCTTTTAAAGGATTTATTACTTCTAAATCATTTGATTTATTTTCAATTTCCTTTTTTAAACTTTCGATTTCCTCGTCTTTTTTTCCAAGCTCTTCAACTTTGTTATTAAGTTCTAGCTTAATTTTTTTCATTTCTAGTTGCATTTCTTGATTAGGTTTTTCTGCCTTTTTAGCTAATTCTTCATTTTCCTTAGATAGCTTGTCATTTTCCTCTGAACATTCAAATAATAAATCAGTAACAGTTAATGCTGATAATATAGCTACTTGAGATGTACTAAGAATAGGATTTGCTTCTGTTATTCTAGTCATTTCTTCATCTACATAATGAGCTATTTTTATCATATAATCTTTAGACTTTTCTGATACCATAGGATACTCAGATCCATGTATCTTTACTGTAACCTTGTTCATCCTAACCCCCCCTACATGCTTTTAGTTTGATCTTAAATTTGCATTTAATGTTTCACTTAATTCACTTACTATCTTATCATGAACTTTTGCTACTTCTTCATCAGTTAAAGTTTTTTCTTTACTTCTATATGTTATAGAATACGCTATTGATTTATGTCCTTCCTCTATTTGAGCTCCTTTATAAACATCAAATAATTGGTAACTTTCTAATATATCTGATCCATTTTCTTTTATTATATCTTCGATTTGTTTTACAAATATATCATCTTTAACTAATAAAGCTATATCTCTAGTAGTTGATGGATATTTTGGTAATGGATTATAAACTTTAACTTTATTTAAATTTTCAAATACTAAATCTATATTTATTTCTGCAATATATACTCTTTCATTTAAGTCATAGTTTTCTAATACGTCTGGATGTAACTCTCCAAATGAACCTATATATATATTATTATACACTAATTTAGCACATCTTCCAGGATGGAAAGTTGGATTTTCAGTTTCTGGTTCAATTTCAAATCCTTTAAATCCACAGTTTGTTAATATTGTTTCTACTGCTCCTTTTATAACAAAGAAGTCTACTTCTTTACCGTACATTCCTACAGACATTTTTGTAGTTTCTGTAGGTAGTCCTTCTTCTGGCTTGAAAGTTTTTCCACATTCAAATGCATAAGCTTCTTCAACTTTATGTGATAAGTTTGTTGACATAACATCTATCATATTAGGTATTAAAGTAGTTCTCATAACAGATGTTTCTTCACCTAGAGGATTTATTATTTTAACAAATTCTCTTCTTTCATCATTTTCAGGTAAGTTTATTTTATCAACACCCTTTGGACTTACAAAAGAATATGTTAATATTTCATTTAATCCAACAGCTATAGCATTAGATTTTATATCTTCTACAAATTTTTGTTCGTCTGTTTTTACACCTACTGTAGCATTTCCTTCTAAAGACTCTGATGGTATATTATCATATCCATATATTCTAGCAACTTCTTCTAATATATCTGCATCTTCACATATATCTAATCTAAAACTTGGAACTTCTAATTCTAATTTATCTGATGCTAATAAATTACATTTAAATTCTAAGCTTTCAAGTATACTTATAAATTGATCCATAGGTATGTTAACACCTAATAATTTGTTTATTCTTTCTGGGTTAGCTACTATTTTTTGAACTTCTTGTTTTTGTGGGTAATAGTCTAACATATTATTTAAAACTCTACCACAACCTAATTCTTCTATTAACTGACAAGCTCTATTTACTGCAACTTCAGTTAAGTTTATGTCTATGCCTTTTTCAAATCTTGATGAAGCTTCTGTTCTTAAACCTAATTTTTTAGATGTAGCTCTTATATTTTCTTTTGCAAAGCTTGCTCCTTCTAAGAATATAGCTTTAGTACTATCTTTTACCTCAGAGTTTTGACCACCCATAATTCCTGCTAAGTCTAAAGTTTTTTCTTCATTTCCTATAACTAGCATATCAGATGTTAATGTTCTTTCAACTCCATCTAATGTAATAAATTTTTCTCCTTCTTTAGCAAGTTTCACTGTCATTTTATTATATTTTATATCATCTAAATCAAATGCATGTAATGGTTGACCAAGTTCTAACATAACATAGTTTGTTATATCTACTATATTGTTTATAGGTCTCATTCCAGCTTCTATAAGTCTTCTTTGCATCCAATATGGAGAAGGCCCTACTTTAACATCTTTTATAACCTTTCCACAATATCTTTTACATAAATCAGTTTGAATATCTATTTCAAACTGCATATCTTCATCAGAACCATTTACTTTTATTTGTGGATATCTAAATTCTTTTCCTAAAGTTACTGCAGCTTCTCTAGCTATTCCAACTATTGATCTACAGTCTGGTCTATTTGAAGTTATTTCAAATTCTATTAAAGCATCATTTATTCCTAACACTTCTCTTACATCTTTTCCTAATTCAAATGATTCCTCATGATCTAATATGTATATTCCATCTTTTTTATGTTCTTCTACATATTGAGATGGTATGGTTAATTCCTCTGCTCCACAGAACATTCCTTCTGAAAGAACACCTCTTAACTTACCTTTTTTTATTTTAAAGTTATCTGGTAAAACTGCTCCTATTCTTGCAACTGGAACATAGTCTCCTACTTTTATATTTGTAGCATTAGTTACTATTTGAAGTATTTGACCATCTGCTACTTCAACTTTAGTAACTTTTAATCTATCTGCATCTGGATGTTGTTCTATTTCAAGTATTTTACATACTTCTACTCCATTTGTTTCTTGTCCAAAGAATTCTACTTTTTCAACTTTTGACCCTGTCATAGTCATCATATCAGCAAATTCTTGAGTTTCTCTATCTATATCAACGTAGTCTCTAAGCCATTTTAAAGGTACTAACATATCATATCCTCCTTAATTAAAATTGATTTAAAAATCTCATATCATTTTCAAATAATAATCTTATATCATCTATTTCATATTTAAGCATAGTTATTCGATCAAGTCCCATACCAAAAGCAAATCCACTATAAACTTCTGGGTCTATTCCACAGTTTCTTAATACATTAGGATGAACCATACCTGCTCCTAATATTTCTATCCAACCTTCACCTTTACACATTGGACATCCCTTACCTTTACATTTAAAGCAAGTAACATCTACTTCTGCACTTGGTTCTGTAAATGGGAAGTTATGTGGTCTAAACTTAGTTTTTGTATGTTCTCCAAATAACTTCTTAACGAACATATCTAATGTTCCTTTTAATTGAGCCATTGTAACATCTTTTCCAACTACAAGCCCCTCTACTTGATGGAACATTGGTGAATGCGTTGCATCTGGTGCATCAAATCTAAAACATCTTCCTGGAGCTATTATTTTTATTGGTAATTCTTCATTTTTCATAGTTCTAACTTGAACTGGAGATGTTTGAGTTCTAAGTAATAATTCTTCATTTATATAGAATGTATCGCTCATATCTCTAGATGGATGGTCCTTTGGCGCATTTAATGCATCAAAGTTATTTGCAACTGTTTCTACTTCTGGTCCACCAGCTACTGAGAATCCCATTCCCATAAATATCTCACTTACTTCATCTATTATTTGAGATATTGGATGTTTTTTACCAACTTTAAATTTCTTAGCAGGCATAGTTACATCTAATACTTCTTCTGCTAATTTTCTTTGTTTTTCAATGTTTTTTAATTCTTCTTTCTTAGAAGATATAGCATTGTTTATTGCTTCTCTAACTTCATTAGCAACCTTTCCTATAACAGGTCTTTCTTCAGCTGATAATTTACCCATTTCTTTTAATATCGCTGTTATTTCACCTTTTTTTCCTAAGTACTTAACTCTTAAAGACTCTACTGTTTCTATATCTTGCACGTCTTTTATTTCACTTAATGCTTCTTGTTGTAAATTAAGCAGTTTTTCTTGCACTATAGTCACCCTTTCATTTCTTATTTTAAATTTTTAAATATAAAAAAACCCTTCATCCCATCTAGGGACGAAAGGTTGTTATTTCGCGGTACCACCCTAGTAGTTTAAATGTTAAATTTAAACCACTCGAAAAACGTAACGTGTTTTAAACGTCATAGCCTACTTTTAAATTCAACTATGATACTCCAGAGTGAACTTCTTTTAATAATTTAGAAAGTACTTCCAGCCTAGGTACTTATCTCTGAACTAAAACTTATTAAAATACTTTTCTCTTTCTTAGTATTTTTAATATTAAACTTAATTTCGTATTATACCATATATAGTATATATTTTCAATATATCTATATTATATCATAGATTTCTTAATTTCATACATAAGTATAGCTGAACTTATAGCTGCATTTAAAGATTCCGCTTTACCATATATAGGTATCTTAACTAATATATCTGATTTTTTTATAAGTTCATCATTAACCCCATTAGCTTCATTCCCTATAACTAATGCTGTTTTATTTTTATAATCAACACTATCATAAAAGTTATTTGTGTTTAAATAACTTGATACTATGTCAAAGTTTCTATTTTTAAGCTCAAATATAGCATCTTCTTGGGTCATGTTGATTATATTCATATCAAATATAGATCCCATTGTAGACCTTGTAACCTTGCTATTGTATATATCTACACAACCTTTTAAATTTATTATAGCATCTACTCCTGCAGCATCTGCTGTTCTTATTATAGTTCCCATATTACCAGGGTCTTGAATTCTATCTAAAATTAATACAAATTTACAATTATCATTTAATATTTCTTCAATACTCTTTTTATTTATTTCAACTACTCCTACTATTCCTTGAGTGCTTTCCGTATCTATAAAGTCATTAAATATTTTATTTGTAGTTTTATATATTTTTATATTATTATCTTGTAAAACTTTTAAAAACTCTATATGTTCTTCTTTTTTTTCAAAGTTTTCATTTATAAATACATACTGTAAATTAGCTTTACAATCTATTGCTTGAGTCAAAATTCTAAATCCCTCTATTAAAAATTTATTTTCTTTTGCTCTATTTTTACTTTTTAATAAAGATTTAGTTAATTTAACTTTTTCGTTATCTTTACTAGTTATTGTTACTATCATTTTTATTTTCTCCTAAATGAAAAGTCATTATCAGCTGTTATTGTACTAATTCTACTATTTTGACCTATAACGACTAATATACTTCCCGCATTTAATTTTTCTTCTGGTGATGGGGTAACATTTATATTTTTATCACTTTTTATAGCTAAAACTGTTATTTCATATTTAGCTCTTAAATCAAGTTCTATCAATGTTTTTCCTTCCCACTCTTTAGGTGTTACAATTTCAACTATAGAATAGTCTGGATCTAACTCTATATGATCTAATATATTGTTAGAAACTAAGTTATGAGCTACTCTAACTCCCATATCTCTTTCAGGGAATACTACTCTATCTGCACCTATCTTATATAAAACTTTTGCTTGTAATTCATCTTTTGCTTTACATACAATTTGTTCTACACCCATCTCTTTAGCTATTAATGTTGCCATTATAGAAGCTCTTATATCAGAACCAATTGCAATTATCGCTACATCAAAATTTCCCATTCCTAAAGCTCTTAGCGCTTGTTCATCTGTTACATCTACAATTGCTGCATGTGTAACTTTTTCTGATATAGCTTGTACTGCATCATCACTTTTGTCTATAGCCATAACTTGATGACCTAATAAATGCATTGTAGTTGCTAATGATGATCCAAATCTTCCACAACCTATAACTATATATTGTTTCATATCGATCTCTCCTAACTTCTATCCTACTATAATTTTGCCTTCTGGGAATCTTATTATTTGTTTTTTAGAAGAATTTTTAGACAATAAAGCTATAAATATAGTTAAAAATCCTACTCTTCCCATAAACATATATATCATTATTACTATTTTTCCAAATGTATTTAAATTAGAGCTTCCCGCTATACTTGAACCTACTGTTGCAAATGCAGATACAACTTCAAATGCAGATTCAATTAAATCAAATGAATCTTGAGTTAAGTTTATAGCTAAAATACCTGTAATTACAACAAGTACCCCTATAAAAAATATAGATACTGCCTTTCTAACTGCATTAATTCCAACTCTTCTTTCAAAAACCACTATATCTTCTCTTTCTATTATAAAGCTTTTTACTGCAAGTACTATAGTGGCAATTGATGTTGTTTTTATACCTCCACCAGTAGAACATGGAGATGCCCCTATAAACATTAGTATAATCATTATAAATAAACTACTTTGATGCATAGACGCTAAATCTATAGTGTTAAATCCTGCAGTTCTTGTAGTTATTGATTGAAATAATGCCCCTAATAATTTTCCCTTTAATGATAAATTCCCTAATGTTTTCGTATTTGATGACTCTATAAAAAATATAAATATCATTCCAGTAAATATTAATATTGCTGTAGTTATTAATACTACTTTTGAATGTATATTTAATTTAGATATTTTCTTATTTTTTACTACATCTAAAATTACTGGAAATCCTATACCTCCAAGTACTATAAGTAAAGATATCGTAAGACTTACTGTAGTATTATTTACATATCTTGTAATAGATGTAAAAGGTCCACTTACATTTCCCATAAGGTCAAACCCCGCATTACAAAATGCAGATATAGCATGAAATATACTAAACCAAATACCTTTTATAAGTCCAAACTCCGGAATAAATGCTGTTGATAAAATCAATGCCCCAAATCCTTCTATTAAAAAAGTCATTAATAATACGTATCTTGTTAATTTTACTAATCCAGATAAATCTAATTGATTTAATGCCTCTTGAATTAAAAGCCTTTCTTTTAGATTTATTTTCTTTTTAGTTATAAGAGCAAATAGAGTTGTTACGGTCATAAAACCTAATCCCCCTATTTGTATAAGCAAGATTATAACAATTTGTCCAAATAAATTCCAATGGGTTGCCGTATCGACTACTATTAATCCTGTAACACATACCGAAGATGTCGCCGTAAATAATGCATCTAAAAAAGATGTACTTTCTCCTGAATTTGTGGCAATAGGCAGCATAAGAAGCATAGTTCCTATTAATATAATACTAGCAAAACCAATTACCATTATTTGCGGTGGATTTAGTTTATTTATTGGCTTTTTTATATTTAAAATAAAATTTCTCAACTAACCTATACCCTCCTATGTTAAATTTTAATATGTATTTATATTATTATCACAACAATATAGTAGATTATATACTTAGTTTAAAAATATATCTATATTAAATTGTAAATTTATAATTTAAAAACAAAAAAACTCTGAGATTAAACCCAGAGTTTTATATAATTAAGCTAATTTTTCTTTAGCAACTTCTACTAATTTAGCGAATCCTTGAGGATCGTTTATAGCCATTTCAGATAACATTTTTCTGTTAACTTCAACACCTGCTAATTTTAATCCGTTCATGAATCTTGAGTAAGACATTCCGTTAGCTCTAGCAGCTGCATTTATTCTTTGTATCCAAAGTTTTCTGAAATCTCTCTTCTTTAATTTTCTACCAACATAAGCATGCTTTAATGCTTTCATTACAAACTCGTTAGCTGGTCTGTATAATTTACTTCTTGATCCTCTAAAACCTTTTGCAAGTTTTAATATTTTCTTATGCTTCTTACGAGCGTTCATAGCTTTTTTAACTCTTGCCATCGTCGTAACCTCCTTCGTTTTTCTCTAACTATTTAATTTATCTATTTATTCGATCTTATAAGTATGGTAATAATTGTGCTATTCTTCTAGCATCTCCTTCACTAACTATACCAGACTTTCTTAATTGCATTTTAGTCTTAGCATCTTTCTTAGTTAGTATATGTCTTCTGAAAGCTTTACCTCTCTTTAATTTTCCACTAGCAGTTTTTTTGAATCTTTTAGCTGCTCCTCTATGAGTTTTCATTTTAGGCATATTAATATCCTCCTCTCAAAATATATCTATTTTTTTGGATCTATCATTACAACCATGTTATTACCCTCGAATGTTGGGGCTTTTGTTGGTTCTCCAAACTCTTTTACTTGGTCTATAAACTTAAGCATTACTTGTTTTCCTAAGTCTTTATGGCCTAGTTCTCTACCTCTGAATCTAAGTTCAACCTTAACTTTATCTCCCTTTTGAAGGAATTTCATAGCTTGTTTAGCTTTTGTGTTTAAGTCATTTTGCTCTATTCCTGGTCTTAATCTAACTTCTTTAACAGTTACAACCTTTTGTTTTTTCTTAGATTCTTTTTCTTTTCTTGATTGTTCATATTTATATTTACCATAATCCATTATCTTGCATACTGGCGGATTTGCATTAGGTGAAATTTTAACTAAGTCTAAATTTCTCTCGTTTGCTATTAATTGTGCATCTCTAGCAGACATTATTCCTAGTTGCTCACCAGTTTGTGAAAGGACTCTTATTTCCTTATCTCTTATTTCATCATTGATTGCTAATTCCTTACTAATAGTAGGACACCTCCAATTTTATATTAAAAAAGGCGAATGATTTCATCACCCGCCATATAAGTTATCACAATTAATAAACGTAATTTTTTAAATGTAACTTATATTTACCTTACTAACTTTTGCCGTAAGGTGAGAAGCGGACTTCTTCTTGTTTTCTATTACTCTATATAGTATATCATCTTAATGTGTATTGTGTCAATTGTCTTTTAAAATTTTTATAATTTATAAATTTATTTTTAGCTTTTAAAAATTTGATAATAATTAATTTAAAAAAAGGAAATTATATTATTTAGTAATAACAATTTTATAACTGAGGTGTTTGACTATGAAAATGTTAGATAATTTATTTAAGAAAATTAATAACCCTGTGCCTGCATTTAATCAGGCGAAAATAGAAAAAGAAACTTCAAATGAAAATTCTGATTCAAATAAACCAAAAACTACATTTAATGATGTAGCTGGATTAGAAGAAGTAAAAGAAGAACTTTTTGAAATTGTAGATTTTATGAGAAGTCCATTAAAATATCAAAAGATGGGAGCTAAAATACCTAAGGGTGTTTTATTCTATGGGCCTCCTGGTACTGGTAAAACATTACTAGCTTCAGCTATGGCCGGTGAAACAAATGCTACATTTTTTAATGTAACAGGTTCAGAGTTCGTAGAAAAATATGTAGGTGTCGGGGCTAAAAGAGTTAGAACGTTATTTGAAAAAGCGAGAAAAGAAGCTCCTAGTATAATTTTTATAGACGAAATTGATGCTATAGGAGCTAAAAGACATTTAGAAAGTAATAATGAAAAAGACCAAACTTTAAATCAACTTTTAGTTGAAATGGACGGCTTCAATAAAGATTCAAATGTACTTATCGTTGGGTCTACTAATAGATTAGACTTACTAGATGATGCACTTCTTAGACCCGGTAGATTTGATAGACATGTTCATATTGGTGAACCAAACTATAATACTCGACTTGAAATATTAAAAGTTCATACTAAAAATAAGCCTCTTGATAAAACTGTAGATTTAGAATTATTAGCTAGAAAAACTCATGGATTTAATGGTGCTCATTTAGCAAACATTGCAAATGAGGCTGCAATATTTGCAGTAAGAGAAAACAATCAAAATATAAATAGCATTCATTTTGATAAAGCTATAGAAAGGGTTGTGGCAGGGCTTGAATCTAAAAATTCGAAATTAATAGAAAAAGAAAAACGTATAGTTTCTTATCATGAAGCAGGTCATGCATTAGTAAGTAATACTCTTGGTATTAATCCTATCCAAAAAATATCTATAGTTCCTAGAGGTCAAGCATTAGGATATGTACTTCAACTTCCAGATGAAGATAGATATATTTATACAAAAGAAGAACTTTTAGGCAAAATTAAAATACTCCTTGCTGGAAAAGCTGCCGAAGAAATAATATTTGGACATAAATCTACTGGTGCTAAAGATGATTTAAAAAAAGTAACAGATATTGCAACCCAAATGGTTTGTGATTATGGTATGAGTAGTCTTGGTGCAATGACAATAGATCCTAATAAACAAAAGTTTTTATCAAAACAAATACAACAAGAAACTACTAATATAATAGATACATGCTATAAAGAAACTTTAGATATGTTAAATTCTAACTTAAATGACCTTCATCTTGTTTCTAAACATTTATATGATAAAGAAACTATGACGCATGAAGAATTAAAAAGTATAATTAGAAAAGAATTTGTATAAAAAAAGTTAGCCAATTAAGGCTAACTTTTTTATATATTATGCTTGGATTACATTTATTCTTTCTTCAACTTCTTTTACTACATTTGCTATAAATGCATCTATATCCATAGCACCCATTTCTCCATTGTCTCTTGATCTTACAGATATCTTCTTATCATTAACTTCTTTTTCTCCTATTACTAACATATAAGGAACTTTTTGAAGTTGTGCTTCTCTTATTTTGTATCCTATCTTCTCTGCTCTATCATCAAGTTCAACTCTTATACCTTTATCAAATAATGCATTTTTAACTTCTTCTGCATAATCTTTAAATCTATCAGATACAAGTAATATTTTTGCTTGAACTGGAGCTATCCAAGTTGGGAATTTACCAGCATAATGCTCTATTAATATACCTATAAATCTTTCTATACTTCCTAATGCAACTCTATGGATCATAACTGGTCTATGTTTTTCCCCATCTTCTCCTATATAGTTTATATCAAATCTTTGAGGTAATTGCATATCTAATTGTATAGTTCCACATTGCCAAGTTCTTCCTAAACAGTCTTTTAAGTGGAAATCTATCTTAGGTCCATAGAATGCTCCATCTCCCTCGTTTATAACGAATGGTAGATTTAATTCTTCTAAAGCTTCTCTTAATCCATTTTCAGCTAATGCCCATTCTTCATCTGTTCCCATTGAATCCTCTGGTCTAGTTGATAATTCTAAATGATATTCAAATCCAAATGCAGCATATACTTTATCTATTAATGAAACTACACCTTTAATTTGATCCTTTATTTGCTCTGGTAACATGAATATATGAGCGTCATCTTGAGTAAATGCTCTAACTCTCTTAAGTCCGTTTAATGCTCCTGATAATTCATGTCTATGAACTCTACCTATTTCTGCAACTTTCATAGGGAAATCTTTGTATGAATGTTGTTTATTTTTGTAGTATAGCATACTACCCGGACAGTTCATTGGTTTTATAGCAAATTGCATTTCATCTATATCTACAGTATACATATTTTCTTTGTAGTGATACCAGTGTCCAGAAGTTTCCCATAATTTTTGATTTAATATTATAGGAGTTTCTATTTCTGCATATCCATCTTTTCTGTGTAACTCTCTCCAGAATTTTAATAATTCATTTTTAAGTTCCATTCCTTTAGGTAAGAATAATGGGAATCCTGGTCCTTCTTCTGGTATAAAGAATAACTCTAATTCTTTTCCTAATTTTCTATGGTCTCTTTTCTTAGCTTCTTCCAATAAATGTAAATAAGCTTCTAAATCTTTATTTTTTTCAAAAGATGTTCCATATATTCTTTGTAACATCTTGTTCTTTTCATCTCCACGCCAGTAAGCTCCTGTTACGTTTTGAAGTTTTATAGCTTTAACCTTTTTAGTAGAAGGTAAGTGTGGTCCTCTACATAAGTCTGTAAAGTCTCCTTGCTTATAGAAAGATATAACTTCACCTTCAGGTAATTCAGATATAAGTTCTACCTTATAATTTTCACCTTTTTCTTCCATTAATTTTATAGCTTCTTCTCTGCTTAATTCAAATCTTTCTATAGGTAAGTTTTCTTTAGCTATTTTTTTCATTTCAGCTTCTATTTTTTCTAGATCTTCTGGAGTTAATTTATACTCTAAATCTATATCATAATAGAATCCATTTTCTATACTTGGTCCTATAGCTAACTTAGCTTCAGGATATAATCTTTTTACAGCCTGCGCTAACATATGTGCTGATGTATGTCTAAATACATCTTTTCCTTCTTCATCATCAAATTTAAATAAATTTAAATTACAATCTTCATTAACTTCAAAATCTAATCCAACAACTTCTTCATTTATAGATGCTGCAACTATACTTCTTGCTAATCCTTCACTTATAGACTTAGCTATATCTACAACTTTTGTACCTTTTGCGTACTCCTTTACAGATCCATCTTTTAAAGCAACTTTTATCATAATCTTACCTCCTTAATTTTTTATAAAATAAAAAAACTCGCCCCCATAAAATCCATGGGACGAGTAACATTCGCGGTTCCACCCAAGTTGGCAAATCTTAAATATTGCCCTCTTGTACGACTATACGGTAGTCAACCGAGTACTTTCACTTTTTAAGCTACTAAACTCTGCTCCAAGCTAGTTTTCAAATAGTCATATTTAGATATACTTTCAGCCTATGATATATCCTCTCTGAAAATTGTTTCTATTTTACTCTGTCTCTTCATCGCACTATTTATAATATTTATACAAATTATATCAAATCAAATTCTATATATCAACTAAAATTTATCGGATAAATTAAATATTTTTATAAAATTTAATTTATATAAAAATTGTTATAATTCCTTGTATTATACCTATGATAAATCCTAGTATCAATCCTAATAATTCTATATGTTTTAGCTCATTACTAGCTATATTTAAAATTATAC
>F157b_European_Toad__coassemble_42_pt1 | contig 13694 bp, 14 predicted proteins | sample F157b_European_Toad__metabat2_low_PE_001 | metagenome-assembled genome bin F157b_European_Toad
TTTTAAAATCTTTATTATAAATTGAATATAAATAAAAGATATGTTTAATTTAAAAACTTAAGTTTCAAGGTTTTTTATATAAGACTGTGTTTTTTATTTCACAACAAAGTGTATAGATAACTATTTAGCTTGTCAACTAATTTTCAAAAAATTTTTAAATTTATACAAATAAGAATGGGAACTATCATACTATTTATAATAGCTCCCATTCTTATTTGTAAACATATCTATATTATTATAAAATTACTTAAATGCTCCTCATTTACAGTTCCATTATCTTTTAAATAATTTATCATTGCATCTATGGCAGTAATTTTAAGTTTCTTACGATTTGTTCCTAAATATTTCGGTACTGCTTGTTCAGTTATATAACTTACACTATAAGTTTTATCACTTTGATATTCTTCTCCTTCTATAAATAATTTTTGTACTCTATGTCCTTTAGGATTTTCTATCATTATATAAGCAGTTATCCCTAATACTCTTTGAATATATCCTCCTGTTTGTCCATAAGGATTTACACTATATGTCTTATCTAATTTATTTTCAATAAGCTCTAATATTTCATATCCCTTCATTTCAACATTTATTATTTTTGGATTCATAGGTACAATATTATATAAATCTTTAATAGTTATCTTTCCGGGTATAATTGGTGTACCATACCTCCATCCATGAGAAAAGCAAACTTTATTTCCAGTAGCATGTGATATAGATTTCAACAAGAAATTATCCATTGTTGATTCTGCACTTAATCCTCTAAAAAGTAAACTATTTGTTTCTCCAACTACTGTTTCTAATAATTCATTATAAGGTTCATATATCTCATTTATCATATTTTTTATTTTAGTGTCTTGAGGTATTTTATCGTCTACAGTTATTAGTTCATGCTTGTAATCTATAACTTTTCCATTTAAAATATCTAAATCTAATCTACCTACAAATGATCCATGTACACCTGATTGTATAAGTAAAGTTCCTCCTACATTAATAGGTTGTGTTAATCTATTATGCGTGTGTCCACTTATGCATATGTCTATTCCAGATGTGGTGCTAAGCAATCTATAATCAGTTGGCAATCCTAGATGAGATAAAAATATTACTAAATCTACTTTATGTTCATTTTTAAGTTTAGAAACAATTTTAGGAACTTCTTCATATTCAGGAGACATATATATACCTTGACTAAATTTTTTAGGAAATCCTTGAACAACATGCTCACAAGCCATACCAAATATTCCAATTTTTAATCCGTCTAACTCCTTAATTATATAAGGGTCAAATAATCTTTTAGATTTATCATATATATATGTGTTTGCTGACAATAAAGGGTAATTTAACTTATTACTAATCTCTTTTAAATGCGATGGTGTATATGCAAAATCCCAATGAGCAGTCATTGCATCTATTCCCATTGAATTCATCAATGGAATTATTGCTTTTCCCTGTGTTTGAGTTGTTATAAAAGTTCCATGAAAAGTATCTCCACAGTCTAAAAATAAAGTATTTGGATTTTCTAATTTTATATTATCTACTAAAGTTTTTATTCTAGAATATCCACCTGCTTCTTTTACTTCAAATCCTTTATTTTCAAAAAATATCTCATTATGAGGTTCTATATGTCCATGAACATCATTTACTTGAACAATTGTTAGCTTTTTCAAATTCATATATATTCTCCTTTATGCTTTAATATAGCAATATCCTTCTTCATGTTTCTTTGCTATTTCAATAACTCCAGCTGGAACAACTTCTACAAATGAACATATCTTATCTACTTCTATTCCAAATTTTTTTAACGCATTATTACAAGCTTTTATTTTAACACCTGACTGTAGTATTTCTTCAAACTCTAAATATAATTTAGAACTTATACTTACATGTTCCACTATACCCATTACTGCAATTCCATTCGATATTATTTCTATATCAAATGTTTCTCCCATTTCTTTTCCTGTTTTTATCATATTCTTCACATTTTCTAATACCATTTTCCATTTACTTTCTTGATCTATATGGTATAAAACCTTCATTTTTAATATCCTCCTTTTTTTAATATACTTTTATTATCCTAATTTAGGTAAAAAATATACTTAACATAAAATAAAAGGAGAATCACTCAAATGATTCTCCTTTTACTTTGGATTATTTTAATAATTTTATATTTGTATTTATTACTTCTGGTTCTCTCTTAAATAAAAATTCACCTTTTCTAACAGAACAATTAACTCCAACTCTTTCTATTATTGCCTCAAATTCATCTTTAGCGTTTAATACTATAAAGTTAGCGTCTTTTCCTTCTTGTATTCCATATTTATCTTGTATATGAAGTGTCTTAGCTCCATTTACTGTTATTAAATCTAATGCATTGTTAATTTCTTCAAATGACATCATTTGGCATATATGTATTCCTGCATCTAGTATATTCATTAAGTTTCCATTACCTAATGGATACCATGGATCTGAAATTGAATCCTGTGCAAAACATACATTTATGCCTGCATCATTTAATTCTTTAACCCTTGTAAGTCCCCTTCTCTTTGGATATGTATCATATCTTCCTTGTAAATGGATATTTTCTGTTGGGCATGATATAAAGTTAATTTTTGATAATGCTAATAATTTAAATAATTTAAAAGTATATGCATTATTGTAAGACCCCATTGCACAAGCATGACTTGCTGTTGTAAGTTCTCCTATTCCATTAGCATAAGATTCTGCTGCTAAAAGTTCAAGGAATCTTGATTGTTCATCATCAGTTTCATCACAGTGAATATCTATTAATTTATTATATTTCATAGCTAATTCTACTGTTTTCTTAACTGATTTTTCTCCCATCTCTCTTGTAAATTCAAAGTGAGGTATAGCACCTACGACATCAGCTCCCATTTTTAATGCTTCTTCTACTAATTTATCTCCATTCTTATATGAGTACATCCCTTCTTGTGGGAATGCTATTATTTGTATATCAACTAAATCCTTAACTTCTTCTTTTAATTCCATAATAGCTTTAAAACATTTAAGACTAGGATCTGTAACATCAACATGAGTTCTAAGATATTGAGTTCCATACAATATTTCTTTCTTTAATGCTATTCTAGCTCTTTCTTTTATTTCATCTATTGTCATATTTGCTTTTGTTTCAGACCATCTTTGAATACCTTCAAAAAGAGTTCCTGTTCCATTATTAGCTCCTTCTAAACGAGCTGTATATACATAATCTAAATGTATATGTGGATCAACATATGGTGGAACAACTAAATGTCCTTGTAAATCATAAGTTTCTACATCTTTATATTTTTGTGAAAGATTTTGACCTATTTCTTTATATTTACCATCTTCAACAAACAAATCTACTATTGTTTTATTGCCTTTTAATCTAGCATTTTTAAATAGTATTGTTTTCATTTTTATTATCCCCCTTCTATTATTTAGCTATTTTAATAGCGATACTCAAAGTTTAACATTAAAGCTAACCTTAATCATTGTGCTAATTACACAAAAATTTTTTTCTTAAATGTGCACAAAAATAACAGAATTTAATTGCTTTATTTGTACATTTTGCACATTGTGATTTAAGTTTTTGTAAGTATATACTTATAGTACAATGAAATTTGGTTGAGAATAAAATATTCATTGTGTAAAATACTTAAAGGAATAGTTTTCTTATTTAAAAAAAGGGGGATTTTTTATGTACGAAAAATTTAAAATGACTCACATGACATGGCAAGAATTTGCTAAGAAAAAAGATGATGTAATTATATTACCAATAGGTGCAACAGAACAACATGGACCACATCTTCCAACTTGTGTAGACGCTGTATTAGCAGAACACTTTGCATGTCGTATAGCCGAACAAATAAATGGAGTTGTTGCTCCAACTCTTTCATATGGATATAAATCTAAACCATTAAGTGGTGGAGGTCCATTATTCCCAGGAACAATAGATTTAAATGGAGCAACATTACAAGCATTAGTTATGGATATATTAGATGAATTTGTTCGTGATGGATTTACTAAGATATTTATTATGAGTGCTCACTTTGAAAATGAGCCATTTATTATAGAAGCTATGGATTTATGTTCAGCAAAATATGGTGATAAAGTAAAAATGGTTCTTACTAACTGGTGGGATCCAATGTCACCTGATATAATAGACAAAGTATTTGATGAAGTTCCATTCCCAGGATGGGCATTAGAACATGCTGCTGTTACAGAAACATCTTTAATGATGTATTTTGCTCCAGAACTTGTTAGAGAAGATCAAATATTAGATACTGAAAATGCTACTCCAGGAACTTATTTTAAATATCCTATAGAAAAAGGATTAGTACCTGAAACAGGAGTACTAGCATCAGCTAAATCATCTTCAGCTGAAAGAGGAAAAATAATCGTAGACGATGTAATTCCTAATATAGTTAAAATAGTTGAAGAAGCATATAAATAAAATTTTTAGAAAGACGTAGGAAATATTATGAAATTAAAAGGAATAATTTTAACAATGCTATCTGCCATTACATTTGGTTTTGCATTTACATTAGGACCAATGACATATGGCGCTGGAGGTAGCAACCCTGTAACTCTAACTTTTTTAAGAAACTTTTTAAGTTTACCATTTTTATTAATAATAGTTTTATTACTAAAAATTGATTTAAAAGTAACAAAAAAACAACTTAAAAATCTAGTAATTCTAGGATTTATAGGAAATGCAATAACTACATTGATGCTAAATATAGCTTTTGCTCATGTAGATGTAGGAATAGTAACTCCAATACATTTTACCTATCCTGTATTTGTAACACTTGGATGTGTAATATTCTTCCATGAAAAACTAAGTAAGCAAAAAGTTATAGCATTATTTATAGCTATGTGTGGTATAGCATGCTTCTTTATTGAATCATTAAACTCTGCTTCTTTTAGTTCTTCTACATTACTTGGACTATTCTTAGCAGTTGCATCAGGAGCATTTTATGCATTTTATATAATATTTATGGATAAAAGTGGTTTAAAAAGTGAATCTCCATTTAAAATAACATTTTATGTTGCAATAGCTTCAAGTATAGGTATGTATTTATATGGATTATGTACTCATGAATTAGTTTTATCTGCATTAACAACTAAATCATGGATTATATCTTTTATATTTGCATTCTTATGTACAGTTGTTGCATTATCTTTACTTCAAGTTGGTATTAAATATGTAGGTCCAAGTGAAGCTGCTGTTATAAGCACATTTGAACCAATAACAAGTGTAATCTTTGGAGTTTTATTATTAGGAGAAAGGGTATCATTTATAAAAGTTATTGCTTGTATATTAATCTTTGCGGGAGTTTTAACATTGTCTTTTGCAAAAGATAAAAAAACTGATCAAGAAAATGAAGAATTAGAAGTTTAAAAATAAAAACTTCCTATGTTTAATTATAGGAAGTTTTTATTTTTTATATTAATAAACTCATAGATTAAAATACTATTAAAAAGTTCTAAATCAATCATGGCATCATCTAAGTCTATGTTTAAAAGATTTTTAATAGTAGATAACCTATAATTCAAAGTATTTCTATGAATAAACAATTGTTGAGATGTTTTTAATAAATGCCTATTATTTTGAAAATAACATTTCAAAGTATTCATTAAATCCATTCCATGTTTTTTATCATGTTCTAAAATAGGACCTAAATTCTCATAACAATATTGTTGAATTTCTTTAATATTAGCCAATTCTACTAACCATCTTACAATTCCTAGTTCATTATATTTAATTATTTTAGAATCCTTTGAACATATATCAATCATACTTAACGCTTTAAATGATTCTTTATAACTTATTTTTATATCATAATTTTCTTGCCTTATACGACTAAAGCTTAAATTAACAGTAATTTCTGGATATCTTAAACTAACTAGTTTAAATACAGATTCAATAGCATCTGATGATTTCTTACTTTCTTCTGAATCATTAGAAAATATTAAAAACATTAAACTGTTTGCATACTCCATTGGTACTAATGTATGATTTTTATTATTTAATGCTTCCTTTATAGAATGAATTATATATTTAATAATCTCATCAGAACTATAACCACTATTAGATAAATTTCTTAACTTAAATATACATATGTAATGATACTTTCTTAGTTTAATATTATAAAATTCCGCCAATGAATAAATATCTTCTTGTAACTTATCTGGCGAAAAAATAATTGACTCTAAAAACCTTTTTGAATTTTTTTGATATTCTTGATTTTTCTCTGATGTCAAAAGAATTTCTTGTGTAATATCTATTAACTTAACATTCCAAGGCACAGAAAATATAGGAAAATCATTCTTATTTGCTATATCAATTACCTCTTTAGGTATATATTTTATATCTTTATCGTCAATTAATATAACAACCCCCGATAGCCTTTTATTAATACATTCTTCAATTAATAATAAAAAACTTTTGTCATCTTTCTCCATATCCGTATAACTTACAAATAGTAACTCCTGTCCATATAACCATTCCGAAATAGATTCTGTCATTCTAACATATGGCCAAGAAATTTCTTTTTCTAATCCATTTTCACCACCTAATAACTTTGCTCTAGAAAAGTTTTTAAGTTGAAATAAATCCTTGCAACAAATCCCCATAAACCAATTCCTTCTTTCTTTTTTATATGAAAGTAATTATTTTATAATTATATTATAAATATTAAATTGGTACAAATCCCTCTATTATTAAATATCCTATAAAAAAATCCTTTATGTTTATTAATAGCATAAAGGATTTTTTATATTAAATATATTTTTCTATATCGTCTAATTTCTCAATTAATTCATTAAAGTCATTTAAATATCTTTGATATTCTTCATGAGTTAATTGTGTTTTACAACCTAATTTTTTAGGAATATTTGTAGCTTTTTCCTCAAGTTCTATTCCTTCTTTAGTTATTTCAACATATATCTTTCTATCATCAGTAGTATTTTTTACTCTTTCTAAATATCCATTTTCTTCTAATTTCTTAATAATTGGAGTAAGAGTACCTGTTTTCATTTTTAATTTAAAACTAATATCCTTAAAATCAATTTTATTATTTTCCCATAAAAGCATCATAACTAGATATTGAGGATATGTTAGCCCTATACTTTTTAAAAATGGCCCATAAATCCTAATCATACTCTTCGAGATAGAATATATCTTAAAACAAAGTTGATCTTCTAATCTTAATTTATTATCCATATAATTATCTCCTAAAAATTAAAAACAATTTTTACTTATAATTATACCTAAAAATTAAAAATTTCGCTTTCTTTTCCTGATAATAAATCAGAAAAAACTGCTTGACCGTGTTCTAAATAAAAAACTTCATAAATCGGATTATCTGCTGTTTTATATCCTTGCTTAACTGATGGAGAATTATCCATTACCATTTGTTTTACATTTATATCATCTGTAAACTTTATTTCTCCACTTAATTTAACTGTAACATATTTATCATTCATTACTAAAAATTCAATAAATGGATTTTCCTTTAATTGATTATATGCACGTTTTACATTGGCAGTAGTAAAATAAAATACATTATCCTTTATTAAGTGAACATGTTGAATTCTTACAAAAGGTTTATTTTCACTTGATGTTGCAACTACACCTATATTATTTTCATTTAAAAATTGAACTATTTTTTCCATATCATTTCTCCATTATTTATATAATTAAAGTTTCATAATTTTCTTTTCTTTTAATGCTACTAAAGCTTCAGGTGTATGAGTTGATAAATAAACTGTATCGTTATTTTTTATAAACTCTCTAACATTTTCTAAAGTCTCTTTAGCTAAGTCTATATCTTCAAATACTACTGAAAGTGCATTTTTTCTAAGAGCTTCATCAGTATAAGTTACATCTCCGTGGAACATGTAGTTTATTCCGTCTAACTCAAGAACTGCTATAGAGTTTCCTTTTGTATGACCATATGCAGGTAACATTACTAAGTTTTCTGCTATCTTTTCACTTTGCTTAAAGTTTTTATATTCTCCACTTTCAAACTTAACTTTTACTATATTGTCTCCATTTAAATTCATTGCATTTGCTTCTATTTCTGATATATATATTTTGGCATTATTAAATAATCTTAATTCTCCTGTATGGTCTGGATGCTTATGTGTAACTATTATTTTATCTACATCCTTAGGCTCATATCCTACTGCTTTTAATGCATCTACAAAGTTATTAACTTTTTCACCTGTATATATCATTTGTTCAGGACTTGGTTTTTGATCTGGTGTTTCAACTGGAACTCCTGTATCAACTAATATAACCTCTTTACCTGTATCTATTAAGTAGTTTTGTAAACTAGCCTCGTAAGTTTTTTTAATATCTATTTCTTCTTTTGGAACTGACCCTCCAAAAGCAAAAGCTTCTTTCATAAATCCATTTTTGTAAAATTCTAATGCGAATATTTTCATCTCTATCTCTCCTTATTTTTAATTGTATGCGATTAATCTTATACGATTATTATATTCCAACTTTTTTCATGTGTCAATTAGTTTTTACAAAAAAATAAAACTATATCATAATTTTTGACATAGTTTTATTTTTTATTCTATTTTATTTAAAATTTTTAAACTAACACAGGTATCATTCCATCGTTGTTTTCTAAATTATCTATACCCTTTTCATTACCTTTGTATGCTTGTATAGTTTCATTAATTTCTTTATATCCAGTACTAACTGTATTTTTTATATTAGTTGAAGCATCACTTATGCTTGTGTATACAGTCACACTTGTATTTTTAACTTCATCTGAAACTGTTTTTATTGTATCAAGTACATTTTTGCTAACTGATACAACTGTATCTTTAACTTCGTTTATATAAGATAATTCTTTTTCAACATTATTTCTTATATCTTGATAATGCTTTTGAATTTCATTATATCCTGTTGAAGCTGTATTTCCTATTTCCTTTATTGGAGCTTTTATTGCCTCAACTCCATCCTTTAACTTTGTACCAGTTTTAACTACTTTATCTATGATACCGTTATTTGGATCTTTCCATTCAGCCTTAATTTCAGTTACTGTTGTTCCAACTTTATCTACTACACTCTCAATATTTTTACCTATTGTAACAGCTGTCTTTACTCCTGTATTTACTAAAGATGTAGCTGAGTTTTTAATTTCTTCAGCTACTTTTTTCATTTCGGCGGCAGTAGTTGTAACTTGTTTATAACTACTAGCTACTTGTGCTGCAGTATCTTTTATTTTCTTGCTTACTGAATCTGACATATCTTTTATACTTTTTGAAACAACATTAGCTGAATCAACAATAGTATTTGATACTGACTTAACTGTTTTAACAACACTTTCACCTACAGAAACTGATGTCTTAACAAATTTTGAAACTTCACTAGTTACATAATTAAATTTATCAGCTACTTTTTTAAAGTATCCTCCTATTGAACTCTTGCTTGTATCAGTCTCTTTGAATTCAACATCTTGAGAATCTTTAGCTATCATATTAATATCTTTTACTTCTGAAGTTAGGTTATTTTCTACCTTTTTAACTCCAACATTATTATCATTTCTGTTGTTGATAACATTTGCGTTTAAATTAACATTGCTAGTTATTTTCATAACATTTCACACCCTTTTCTTTTTATTTTCTAAATAATATATAATCACTAAATAAGTGATTATATATTATAAAGTTCCCTTTAAAAATACTATCTTATTTCTCCTTGTTTTGAATATACTGAATTTTGTAACAATTTAAATTGGTCTTCTAGTATAAATTCACCGTCTATAAAGAACTTCATTGTCCAAGTTCCTAATGGGTATTTACGAGTATTATCATTTAAATCCATCCAGAACCATAACATTATCGGTTCTTTAACCTCTGGTGTCATAAATAAATTATTTTCAGTTACTTGGAATAAATCTCCTCCAGGTGTATACCATGCTGTTGTTACAGTATGTAAACCTGTTACATTAGTAAATTGGAATCTTGTTACTACTTTTTTATCTAATGTTATATTAAAAGTCTTTTTATTTATTATATTTTCTTGCTCACTTATTGCTGGACAAATATTATAGTTTTCTATATGTGTTGTATATTGAGTGTTGTTATACATTCTTTGGTCATTTTCATTTATTTTAATTATAGACCAAAGTTCTTCATTATCATCAGGGAAATATATATTTGCAGTTGGGTCATTAAGTTTTAGTTTCCCATTGATAAGAAATTTATATGGATGCTCTCCTGTTTTTAGATCACATTTAAATATCCATTTATTGTCCTGTTTAACCATAACTCCTTTGTTAGGGTCATAATCGTTAAACTTTCCTATTACAGATATAGTTTCAATCGGTAAGTAGTTATGTTCTTCATATTGAAAAGTTATTTCCATAATAAATCCCCCTATATATTACTAAATTTGTTAAATTTTGAAAGTTCTACTTACTTTATATATCGTTAATATTTTTATAAACTTTAATAATAAAAACCGTATCACTTACTTGTGATACGGTTCATTGTTATTTATTCTAAACGCTCTATAAACTTGTTCCAATAATATCAACTTCATCATCTGATGAGGGAATGTCATCTTTGAAAAAGATAACTTATAATCAGCTCTTTTTAAAACTTCATATGCTAATCCTAATGACCCTCCAATAATAAATGTAATATGACTATGTCCTCTTACAGCTAATTTACTCATAGTATCTGCTAATTCCTCTGATGATAAATTCTTTCCATCTATCGCTAGTGCTATAACATAGCTATTACCTTTAATCTTCGATAAAATCTTTTGACCTTCTTTATTTTTTACAATTTCCATATCCTTTTCACTTAAACTTTCAGGACATTTTTCATCATCTAACTCTATCATATCAAGCTTACAATATTTAGATAATCTCTTTTTAAATTCATCTATCCCTAATTTTAAATATTTCTCTTTAAGTTTTCCAACACTTATTATCGTTATATTCATACATTCCTCCGATTATAGTCTATATATGTCTGATGCTTCTTCTCTTAAAAGCACATCTAGCTTCACATCTTGTCCTACTATCATGTTATTTTGTAGTAAAACTCCTTTTGTTGTTTCATATGCTAATTCTGGAAAATTATTTTCTTTACTTAAGTGAGCAAGCAATATTGATTCCGTTCCTTGTTTTATAAGTTCCACGCAAAACTTAGCTGCTTCGTCATTTGATAAATGCCCTGTATCAGACATAACTCTCTTTTTTAAAGAATATGGATAAGAACCCATCATAAGCATATTTGTATCATAATTTGATTCTAATATTACTAATTTAGATTTATATAAATGTTTTTTTAAGTTTTCTGTTAAGCACCCTATATCCGTAGCTATAGATAATTTTTCATGTTTTTCATTATAGAAGTTATAACCTACAGCATCTGCAGCATCATGAGATATTGAAAATGGTCTTACTATTATATCGTCTAATGAGTAAGTTTTATCATTTTCAAAAACTTTCATATTTTTATCTTTTATATCACCTATTTTATCTTTCATAGCACACCATGTTTTTAAGTTTGCAAATATAGGTATATCAAATTTCCTCGATAATATTCCGGCTCCTTTTATATGGTCTGAATGTTCATGTGTTATAAATATTGCTTTTAATGTATTTGGGTCTATATCTAAATTTTTTAAATTAGTAGTTATTCTCTTTCCACTAAGCCCTGCATCTACTAAAATTTTAGTATTTTTATATCCAATGTAGTGACAATTACCACTACTTCCACTTCCTATAGAACTGTATTCGAGCATATGCCACCTCTTTCTTTTACAATCATAAATTATATTATACCAAAAAAATAGAGCCTTAAAAACTTTTTAAGACTCTGCATAAATTCTATTTATAGTTTTTTATTATCTTATCTATATCTACTCCATTGTTTTTCCATAATTCCATAAATTGCTTAGTATTTGCATTTTCAAATTTATATGTTTCAAAATATTGTCTTAATACTTTAAAAAATACTTTATCTCCTACTTCTTTTCTTATATTATCAATTACTACTGCCCCTTTAGTATATACATTTATACTGTAATCTATTGAGTTTTTATATTTATTTGAAGGTTTAAATATATCTTTGCTAGAATATGATTTTGATTGTTTTTCCATTGTTCTAATTAATTTTCTAGCTGTTTCTTTTCCATATTTATTTTCAAAATAAAGTACTGTAGAGTATTCTGTTAAGGCTTCATCTAACCATGGTTCATTAACTTCATCATTTCCAACTGCGCTATACCACCATTGGTGTGCAGTTTCATGTGCTATTACGTATTCTAGCAAAAATTTATTTTTAGGATTATATAAAGTTTTATCAATCATGGATAATGTAGGATATTCCATTCCTCCTATGTAAAAGTCACTAGCTATTACAGAATATGTATTATATGGATATTTACCAAATAAATTACTAAATATATCTATTGAGTCTTTTGATATTGTTGTTGCAAGTGCAGATAATTTATCATCTAAATTATATGTTATTATTTCTGTATTTTTAGTATAATCCTTTTTTATATTAAACTTATCACTTAATATAAATGCAAAATCTCTTACTTTTTTAGCTTCTATATTATACATTGATTTTTTATTATTTGTTTTATAGCTAATAACTTTTCCTGTTGATCCAATTTTGTATTTAGATGGAGCTAAAATAGTTACATTGTAGTTACTAATATCACTATAAAATGGATCTCCTATAGTTTCATAACTTTTTGTGTTCCACCCCTTGTCATCATATACACATGCTATCGGAAACCAGTTAGTTATATTTATAGTGTCTTTTCCATATCCAAATCTTCCTACTGAGTTTGGTAATTTAATTCTATACTTAATATCTATCTCTATAGGCTGATTTCTCTTTAGAGGTTTATCTAAACATATTTTTAATATATCTTCTTTGTTGCCTTCAATATTATACTTTGCTTTTTGATTTTGGATTAAAATATTTTTTATATCTATGTAACCTTCATTAAATCCATTTGGATAAGCTTTATTCATTTGAGATTTTTCAAACGGAGCGTATTCTTCTTTTGAAAATGCATTTGGGTATATATGAAAATAAATATTTTTTAAATCCTGTTTTGTGTTATTAATATAATTTACTGTTTGATTACATATTAACCCCTTACTTTCATCATCTAATATAACGTCCATTTTGTATGAACTTATATTTTCTAGATTAATATTCGAAGCAGGCTTACCATATTCTTTATTTAGAAAAAACAACCCTCCTATTAAAATAATCCCCATTATCATAATAGTTGTTATCTTTCTATTTTTTCTTCTAAAATCAATAATCAATTTGCATTCCCCCCTTATATTTAAGTGAATATTTTTTTTAATTCTCTACATCATAATTTGTAATAGATTTTATGTTATAATCAATCTGAGGTGATAAAATGTTCTTTAAAGAAGTCAACGAAATAGATTTAGGACAAACTACCATTGATAATATATTTATAGATATATTTATGCCAATGGCTAATGGTTTATACGTACAAGTTTATCTTCTAGGTTATAGATATGCATGTGATACTAATTCTAATCCTAAGTTTAATAATAATTCTATTGCAAAAAATTTAAATGTTCCTTTATCTGATGTTCTAGCAGCTTGGGATTTTTGGGAGGACAAAAAATTAATAAAAAAACATAAAAATGATGGATTAGATG
>F157b_European_Toad__coassemble_44_pt1 | contig 13403 bp, 13 predicted proteins | sample F157b_European_Toad__metabat2_low_PE_001 | metagenome-assembled genome bin F157b_European_Toad
CTTTATGTATAGTACTTTTACTAACACCAAATGTTTTAGCTGTTTGTCTACGGTTGTTTTCTTTTTTAATATATATTTTGCTACAGCGATAGCTCTTTCTTCTATATGAGATCTCAAAACGCCCCCCCCCTTAAATCGTACCTTAATGATATATATGAAAAAAACAAAAAAAATATAACAAACTCAATTAATTTAAAAGTGAGCTTGTTATATTAAATTAAAATTTATTATATTATTTAATTAACTTCATAGGATCTATAGATTTTCCATCTTTAGTCGCTGTTACATGTATATGAGAATCTTCTAAACTCTCGACCATAGTAGTATTCCCTACTTTACCTATTGTATCTCCTTCACTAACTTTTTGACCTTTTTTAACCAAAGTTTTAGAATCTAAATTAGAATATACAACTGTTATTTTATCTTTTGATTCTATTTTTACAGACATTCCATGTTTATCATCTTTAAATATATCTACTACTTTACCGTCAGTTATAGATTTAACTTTACTTCCTTTTTTAGCCTGTACATCTAATGCTTTATGTATTTCCCATACATCTAATGTTGTAGAATAACTTGGTTTTTTCTCGGAATATTCTCTAGTAACTTTTTCTCCTAAATAACTTATTTTACTATTAGCTTTAGCACTTTCTTCTTTTTGTAAAATTTTATTTTCTTTAGCTTTATCTAAATTTTCTTTTGGATTTGTAGATGTCGGAACCGTATTATCATCATTTTTAATTAAATGTATTTCTCCTTCTTCATCATTTTTAGCAACCTTATTTTGATTATCTAAAAAACCATTTTTTGAAGCTAAGTTATCAACACTATTTTTCGTAAACCAAATTCCTCCAATTGCTATTAAACATATACATATAAATAAAGCCAAGTAAAAACCATCTTTCTGTAATAGTTTTTTCTTTTTCATGGTACACCTCCAAATATATTCATATGTTTATATTCTGTACCTTTTTTTCCAAATTTATACATATTAGTAAAATAAAAACTCTAAACTAACTTGGTTACAAGCTAGTTTAGAGTTTTAATATATATCCTTTATATTTATGTTTGAATAATAATGTTTTAATATATCATAGCAATTATATCCATCATTAGCCATTCCCTGTGCTCCCCATTGACTCATTCCAACTCCATGTCCATATCCTTTAACGAATATATTTATATAATTTCCATCAAAATTAAAATCAAAATTTGATGAGTTTAAATCAAATAGACTTCTTATATCTCTACCATTTAATATAATATTACCTATTTTTATTTTTTCAACACTTCCTGCTTCACTTCTTTGTTTTATATTAATTTGTTTTTGTAAACTTTTAATAGATACTTTTAAGCTAGGATATGCTTTTTTCAAAGTTTGTAAAAACTCTATATTACTTATTTTTACACATGAGGTAAATTTAGGAGCATTTTTATCATAATGACTATCGACCGACCTTAAATAAGGGTACTTTGTACTAAAAACTTCTTCACTATTTTCTGTATTTCCTGATGAAGTTGAAAAATACAATGGTAAAATTGGTTTATTATCGTAAGTCATTATTTGTCCCTTTGTATCTCTAACTGCTTGTTCAATTTTTGGGTAATATTTATTAATCCATAATATACCGTTTACTCTCTGTAGTTCACGTTTACTCTTATATTCTTGACAGTGTTTAAAATTAGTACATACATCAGAATCTTTATGGGCCTTGTTATCTTTACTATATATAGTGTATGTTCTAGCTGCTATTGCTTGAGCTTTTAGTGCTTCTTTATTAAATTCAGCTGACATTTCACCTGCCAACACTCCACATAAATATTTTTCTATATCCATTTTTTCTACTATTTTACTTTTATGATTATATACATTTATAATCGGTGATATTTTATCTACTCTTTCATAATTTTCAATTTCTTCTTTTTTCTCTAATTTTAGCTTAGTTTCAATTTTTAAATTTTCTTTTACAGTATTAACCATTTTTAACTTAGGTTCATCTTTATACATAGCTATAGAAATTCCTATAGGAATTATAGCACTAATTATTACCGTACTAGCTAAAACTAAGAATGGGTTTTTCATAATATTTTCCTCCTTAGATAAATACTTCTAATTGTTAAATATTATGAAAAACCCATTTCAATTATTACAACTTATTAGTCTTCAACTATTTCTATATTTCCGCCTAAAGCTTGTATCTTTTTATCTATATTTACATATCCTCTTTGTATATGATATATATCTCCTATTTCTGTTTCTCCTTCAGCTATAAGCCCACATAATATTAATGCTGCTCCTGCTCTTAAATCAGTTGCCTTAACACTTGACCCGTGTAATTTATCAACACCTGAAACAATTGCACTTCTTCCTTCTATCTTTATGTTAGCTCCCATTCTATTAAATTCAGCCACATGCATAAATCTATTTTCAAATACAGTTTCTATAACAACACCTGTTCCATTTGCTATAGTAGCCATAGCCATAAATTGAGCTTGAACATCTGTAGGGAATCCAGGATGCGGTAAAGTTTTTATATCTATTGGTTTTAAAGTTTCCGGTCCTTTAACCCTTACTGCATTATCCATTTCAATCACTTCACAACCAGCTTCTCTTAATTTAGCCACAACAGGTTTTAAATGCTCCATTATTACATTTTCAACAACTATATCGCCTTTTGTCATAGCTGCTGCAACCATATATGTAGCTGCTTCTATTCTATCAGGTATAACTGTATGTTCTGCACCTTTTAATGATTTAACTCCCTTTATTTTTATAGTATTAGTACCTGCACCTTTTACATTAGCACCCATTTCATTTAAGAAGTTAGCTAAATCAACTATTTCAGGCTCCTCTGCCGCATTTTCAATTATCGTTGTTCCTTCTGCCAATGTCGCTGCCATCATTATATTTTCTGTAGCTCCTACTGAAGGAAAATCTAAATATAACTTGCTTCCTACTAACTTTTCAGTTTTAGCCTCAACAAATCCATGGTCTATTATTACGTTCGCTCCTAATGCTTTAAACCCTTTTAAATGTAAATCTATAGGTCTAGTTCCTATTGCACATCCTCCAGGCATAGATATTTTAGTACTGTTAAATCTTGCAAGTAAAGGACCCATAACTAAAAATGATGCTCTCATTTTTCTTACAAGTTCATATGGTGCTTCATATGTCTTTATATTACTTGCGTCTACAGTTAATGTACAATCTTTATATTCTACTTCCGCCCCTAAATGTCTTAATAAATCTGATATTACATGTACGTCTTTTAAATCTGGAACTCCTTTTAATACTGATTTTCCATCAGCTAGTAAAGTAGCTGCTATTATTGGTAATACTGCATTTTTCGCCCCATCTATCTTAACACTTCCAACAAGTGGATTACTCTTTTTAACTAAAATTTTTGACATTTCACTCTTCTCCTCATACTAATAATCTAATTTTATTATAGGTGTAGCTATGTAAATCAATGTTTTTTCGTCGTTCTCACTATACCTAATTCCTATATTTAAATTCACTTTATTTCCTAAATATTGAAGGTAATCTGTAGTTATTAGTTTACTATAAGCTGTTACCGACATAAAATTTTCTTCTTCAACTCTATCTATTTCTTTAGCATTCATATTATATAATATTTTTTTCAAAATATCATCATATTTATTTAGTTGTAACCTTTTTTTATATTCACCTGCTAAACACGTGTAAATATTGACATTTTTTGTGAATATTTTTAACGAATTTTCTACAATATCATAAATATCCACTATATCTTTATATACCTTATTTTCTAATATGTCAACTATAATATATGATTGATTTTTATCTTTATTTTCTACAATAATAGATATGTTTTTATATTTATCAGTTATTTGAACATAAACCTGACTTTTAGACTTGCTTTTACTTTGCTTTAATTGAAATTTAGACTCTTCAAGACCCATATTAGAAATTAATTCCATACAGATATCTCGCATTTCATCTTGACTTAATGATTTATCTAAATATGCATTAGCTTTAATATTATAAAACTTGAAATTACTACCAATATTTTCAAAAGTATTTACCAATTGCATATATCCCTTAGTTCCAACTTTATTGTTAGACTCTCCATAACAAATAAATATAAATATAGAAAATATAAAGGTTATACAAACCATAATCAATATTTTTTTCATAGTATTCACTCCCACAATTTTCAATCTCATAATATAAATTATTAACAAAAAATATGGTATTATACTGTTTTTAGTATGTATAAGCTCTATATATATTCAATTTAATATAACTATATTTAACAAAAAGGTGATTCTCAAGATTTCTTGAGAATCACCTTTATTTTTATAATTACTCAACAGTAACTGATTTAGCTAAGTTTCTTGGCTTATCTACGTCACAACCTCTTTCAACTGCAACATAATAAGATAATAATTGAAGTGGTAAAACTGTTAATATACTTGATAATTCATCTTCAACGTTTGGTATATATATAACCTCATCAGCAGCTTTTTCAACTTCCTTATTCTTCTCTTGAGCTACAGCTATTACATATGCACCTCTTGCTCTAACTTCTTCCATGTTAGAAACCATTTTTTCAAATAAATCTTCTTGAGATGCTATTGCTATTACTGGAGTTCCTTTTTCTATTAATGCTATAGTTCCATGCTTTAATTCTCCTGCAGCAAATGCTTCAGCGTGTATATATGATATTTCTTTTATTTTTAAAGCACCTTCCATAGCTATATTGTAATCTAAACCTCTACCTAAGTAGAATGCACTATGCTTTTCTTTTAAAGTCTTTGCAATTTCCTTTATATGCCCTTCTTGTTTTAAAGCTTCTTCAACTTTTTCAGGCATTTCTTTTAATTTTTCTATCATTTCATTGTAGTACTCTCTAGTTATAGTACCTTTCTTTATAGCAAAATCTAAAGCTATCATATAGAATGATACTAATTGAGTTGTATATGCCTTAGTTGATGCAACTGATATTTCAGGTCCTGCCCAAGTATAGAATACATCATCTGATTCTCTTGCTATTGAAGACCCAACAACATTAGTTACTGATAATATTCTAGCTCCTCTTTCTTTAGCATATCTTAAAGATGCTAAAGTATCTGCTGTTTCTCCTGATTGACTTACTAATATTAATAATGTCTTATCATCTATAAATGGATCTCTATATCTAAATTCTGAAGCTATATCTGTTATAACTGGTATTTTAGCAAATTTCTCTATTGCAAATTTACCTATAAGTCCAGCATGATAAGCAGTTCCACATGCTACTATATAAACTCTATCTATATTGTCTAAATCTTCTTTAGTCATTTTTATATCATCTAAATGGATTTCTCCATCTTTGTTTAATCTTCTTACTAATGTTTCTTTTACTCCATTAGGTTGTTCATATATTTCTTTTAACATGAAATGTTCATATCCACCTTTAGATGCAGCTTCAACATCCCAAGTTATTTCATTTACTTCTTTATTTACTACTTCTCTACCTTCATTTAATATAGTAACTTTATCTCCTACTATATGAACAAACTCTCCATTTTCTAAGAAGTATACTTTTCTAGTATATTTTAATATTGCAGGTATATCTGATGCTATAAAGTTTTCACCTTCTCCAAGTCCTACAACTAAAGGACTATCCTTTCTAACTGCTACTAACTCTTGGTCATTGTCTTTACATATAACACCTAGTGCATATGCTCCTCTTAATCTTTGAGTTGCTTTATATACTGCGTCTAATAAGTTTCCTTCATAATATTTATCAACTAAGTGAGCTACTACTTCTGTATCTGTTTGAGATAAAAATTTTACACCTTCAGCTTGTAACTCTTCTTTTAATTCCATGTAGTTTTCTATGATTCCGTTGTGAACTACAGCTATAGTTCTATCCATATTAAAGTGAGGATGTGAGTTAACATCTGATGGTTCTCCATGAGTTGCCCATCTTGTATGTCCTATTCCTAATCCGCCATTTATAGCATTTTTTTCTAAATCTTCTGCTAAAACAGCTAATCTTCCTTTAAACTTTCTTATTTCTAATTCATTGTTTGAATTAACAGCAACTCCAGCAGAATCATATCCTCTATACTCAAGTTTTGATAATCCTTCTACTAAAACTTCAGTTGCCATTCTATTTCCTAAATATCCAACTATACCACACATATTTTGTATCCTCCTAAAAATATTTTAATTTTATATTTTTAAGAATCCGGTCAATTTACTTAAGCTTTATTTTGTACATATAATTACTTATATGTTTTGTAAAAACTTTTCGATGGTAAATACACCGCAGAGCATCCGCCGATAATTCGATAAACTCTGTCCTCGTCAACTTAAATTTATTAAGTTCAGGCGCTTTTAGTAGATATTAAGTTTAATTATAACTTAATATCTACCATCAAATTACGATAATTTCTCTTGTATTAAATTAGCTAAGTTTGTAGCTAATTCTTTTAGCTGACCTTCATCTTTACCTTCTAACATAACTCTTACTAACGGTTCTGTTCCTGATGGTCTTATTAAAACCCTTCCACTTCCATCCATTAGTTTTTCTATTCTTTCAATTTCAGATTTTATTTCTGGAATTTCCATATATCTATTCTTATTTTCATTTTTTATTCTTGCATTAACTAATACTTGAGGATATTGAGTCATAACTGATGCAAGTTCTGATAAAGTTTTACCTTCTTCTTTAACTATTTGAGCTAAAACTAAAGAACTTAAAGTTCCATCACCAGTAGTATTATAATCTAAGAAAATCATATGTCCTGATTGTTCTCCTCCTAAATTATATCCACTTTTTTTCATTTCCTCTAATACATATCTATCTCCTACAGCTGTAGTTGCTAGTTTTATATTATTTTCTTTAGCTGCTAATACTAACCCTATATTACTCATAACTGTTACAACTAAAGTATCTTTAGCTAATTTGTTATGTTTTTTTAGATATATAGCACTTAATATCATTATATGGTCACCATCTACTATTTGACCTTTTTCATTTACAGCTATAAGTCTATCAGCATCTCCATCATATGCAAGTCCTAAGTCTGCATTGTTATTTACAACTGCCTCTTGAAGACTTTCTGGATGAGTTGATCCACAATTATCATTTATATTATTCCCATTTGGAGTATTATTTATAGCAACAACATTTGCTCCTAATTCTTCAAACACCATAGGAGCAACTTTATATGCAGCTCCATTAGCACAATCTAACACGACTTTTAAGCCATTTAAGTCTGTATTTACTATTGTTTTTAAATAATTAACATAGTCTCTTACAGCATCATGTTCATGTATTTTTTTACCAACTTTTTCTCCTGTTGGATGAACTTCTACTTTTTCTATATTATCTATATATGATTCTATCTCAAGTTCAATAGCATCATCAAGTTTATATCCATTTTCATTAAAGAATTTTATTCCATTGTATTCTACTGGGTTGTGCGATGCTGATATAACTACTCCACAGTCTGCATTATAGTGTCTAGTTAAATATGCAACACCTGGAGTTGGTATTACGCCAACAGTTATAATATCACATCCAACTGACATAAGTCCAGCTATAAGAGCAGATTCTAGCATATCACCAGAAACTCTAGTGTCTTTACCAACTACAACTTTAACCTTTTCTTTTCCTTTAGTTAAAACATAACCTCCTGCTCTACCTAGCTTATATGCTAGTTCACAGTTAAGTTCTGTATTGGCTATCCCTCTTACTCCGTCAGTTCCAAAATATTTTCTCATTTTTAAAAAACTCCTTCCAGCCGTCAAGACTCTTAACATAATATATTTTTTATATTATGTTTAAATTTAGTCTTTAGTTCATAATTTTTATTGTAATATGTTTCACAAAAAAAGACAATAGTATTTACACTATTGTCTTTTTTTTGTCTTAAATTACAAAACACTGACATATTGAAACTATGCAAGCGCTTTTTGATTTTTAACAGCTTCTGCTCCTTTTAGTAAAGCTTTCTTATTTAAAGGAACAAATTTTTCTTTACTTGGTCCAAAAACTTTCTTAAATGCTTCTAATACTGAATCTATCTCTACAGATTTATTTAATTCTAAATAAGCTCCTAACATTATCATATTTGCAACCTTTGGGTTACCAAGTTCTAAAGCTAGTTCATTTGCTTGTATGTAATATGCATTTATGTCTGTTCTTTCTACTTTTTTTTCAATCAATGAACTATTTACTAATATATTTCCACCAGGAATAATATCTTTTTCAAATTTATCAAGTGAAGGTAAATTCATAACAATTGCACAAGTTGCATCATCAGTTATAACTGGTGATCCTACAGGCATATCAGAAATTGTAACTGAACAGTTAGCAGTTCCTCCTCTCATTTCTGGACCATATGATGGTAACCAAGAAACTTCTTTCTTTTCAAGCATACCTGCATAAGTAAGCAATTGGCCCATCGACATTACTCCTTGCCCACCAAATCCAGCACATATTACTCTTTCTGTAGACATATTACTTCGCCTCCTCAAGTTTAACATCTTTAACATTTCCTATTGGATAATATGGCATCATGTTATCTCTTAACCACTGTAAAGCATTTTGTGGAGTTAATCCCCAGTTTGTTGGACAAGTTGATAAAACTTCAACTATTCCAAAGCCTAAACCTGCTAGTTGAACTTCAAATGCTTTTTTTATAGCCTTTTTAGCTTTTCTTACATTAGCTGGAGTATCAACTGCTACTCTTTCTACAAATACCGCTCTATCTAATGTTCCTATCATTTCTGCAATTCTTATTGGTGCTCCCTGTACATTTATATCCCTTCCATATGGAGCTGTTGTAGCTTTTTGTCCTACTAATGTCGTAGGAGCCATTTGCCCTCCTGTCATTCCATATATAGTATTATTTACAAATATAGTTGTGAATTTTTCACCTCTTGCTGCTGCATGAACTATTTCAGCTGTTCCTATAGAGGCTAAATCTCCATCTCCTTGATAAGTAAATACAACTTTATCTGGATGAACTCTTTTTATGCCTGTTGCAACAGCTGGAGCTCTACCATGAGAAGCTTCTTGCATATCACAGTTAAAATAATTATATGCTAAAACTGAACATCCAACAGGTGCAACACCTATAGTATTACCTAAAACTTCTAGTTCTTCTAAAACTTCTCCAACTAATCTATGAATTATACCGTGTGTGCATCCTGGACAATAATGAGTTTGATTATCTGTTAATCCCTTTGTTTTTTTAAATACAACTGTCATTATCTAGCACCTCCCATAGCAACTTGTTGAGAACCTTCTATTATTTCTTTAGCCTTGTTAGCTATTTCTGATGGTGATGGTATCATACCACCTGTTCTTCCGTAAAAATGAACTGGTAATCTTCCTTCAATAGCTAATTTAACATCCTCTACCATTTGTCCCATACTCATCTCAACTGTTAATAAGTTTTTAGCATTTGGTATTTTATTAAATGCTTCAAATGGGAATGGCCATAAAGTTTTAGGTCTTATAAGTCCTGCTTTTATCCCTTCTTCTCTTAAACTTTCAATAGTATTTTTAACTATTCTTGAAGTTGTTCCATAAGCTACAAATACTAATTCAGCATCTTCAGTTTTATACATTTCATAATCTGTTTCATTATTTTCTATTTCTTTATATTTAGCATCTAAATTTATACAATGATCTTCTAATAATTTTGGATCTAAATATAATGAATTTATTATATTAGGCTTTCTTTCCATTTTTGTTCCAACAGTAGCCCAAGTCTTAGGTGGTAATTCTCTTGACTTAGGTTTGTTAAATTCTACAGGTTCCATCATTTGACCTATCATTCCATCTCCAACTACCATAACCGGTGTTCTATAATAATCAGCAACGTTAAATGCTTCCATAATCATATCTACAGCTTCTTGAACTGTCGCAGGAGCAAATACTGGTGTTCTATAATCTCCATTACCTCCACCTCTAGTTGACATAAAATAATCTGATTGTGATGGTTGGATTCCTCCAAGTCCTGGACCACCCCTCATTATATTCACTACAACACATGGAACTTCTGCTCCTGCTGCATAAGTTATACCTTCTTGTTTTAATGCGACACCTGGTGATGATGATGAAGTCATAACTCTAGCACCTGCACCAGCCGCTCCATAAACCATATTTATAGCAGAAATTTCTGATTCTGCTTGAACAAAAGCTCCACCATTTTTAGGTAGCTCTCTTGACATATATTCTGGCAATTCATTTTGTGGTGTTATTGGATATCCAAAAAAATACTTACAGCCTGCTTCTATAGCGGCTCTACCTATCGCTTCATTACCTTTCATAAGTATCTTAGCCATTTCTATTCCCCCTTTTAATTTATAGCTATACTCTTTCTACGGTTATAACTGCATCTGGACACATAGTCGCACAATTTGTACAACCTAAGCACTTATCCATATCAGAAACAGAAGCTGGATTATATCCTTTTTTATTGATTGTTGACTTATCTATTTCTACAATACCAACTGGACAGGCATCTACACAAAGTGCACAACCCTTGCATAAATCTTGGTTAAAAGTAACTTTTCCTTTAGCCATTTCAATTATCCCCCTTGATTGTATATTTAATCCCCTTATTACATCCAACACTCTCTCATATACAAATTAATAGGAAATATCTCTCCTTTTAATGAGCTTGGAAGTTGAGGTAATAAGCTTTCTAAACAAGTAACATATTTTATAGGAATTCTAGTTATAGCTGAAACTTCTTCAACCAATTTTTGACCTTTTAATATATCTTCAATTGTAGTTTCCCTAATTAAGTGAGTATTATTTATAAGTCCTGTTACTTTAAGATTTGACGTTTTTTCTATAGATTTGATTTGATTTATTACATCTATTGAATTTTGAGTTTTTTCTCTATTAGAGTTTATTATGCAAAACATATCATAGTCATTTTCTTTAATTAAATTACTAAACCTTCCTAAAACTTTAGCCCCAACATCATCTCCACCAACATCTATAACATATTCATATGATTTATCAGTTAACGGAGTTATAACTTGAGGTGATATTGCTGGCAAGTCTAATGTATCTGCTCTTACTGAACTATCTATAGGCATTATATTCTTAGATATCAACAATTCTCTTTTTTCCCTGGTTCTAAAATAAACATTTACAATATCTAAATCAGATAATGCCACCTTATTATTTGATATTTCTCTAAGTTTAGTTACATAATTCATCGAAAACTCACTTTTACCACTACCATAATGTCCTACAATAATCCTAATTCTTTTATCAGTTTTTATCATGATTAATCACCTTTTATAAAGTATTAGCAATAGCTATCTCTTTTCCATAAATTTTTGCTTCTTCTTTTCCACTTAAAACTCTAAGTGCCCCTTGAGCCAATGCCTGCATTTCATTTTCACCTGGGTAAATTCTTATTTGAGAAATAAAATTAACCCTACTTACTATCATATCAATAAAAATATCAGAATAAGCTATGCCACCAGTTATTAAAATAGCATCTACATCTCCATCTAAAACTGCTGCACAAGCTCCAATAGCCTTAGATACTTGATATGCCATTGCTTCATAAATTAATTTTGCTTTTTCATTTCCATTGATAATCATAGACTCTACTTCTTTTCCATCGTTAGTATTTAAATACGCTACAATACCACCATTCCCCTTTAATTTATTTTTTATATCTTGAATTGAATATTCTCCACTAAAGCACATCTTTATTAAATCATTAGCAGGTAGCCCACCACTTCTTTCTGGTGAAAATGGCCCTTCTCCATCAATAGCGTTAACTGCATCAACAACCATTCCTTTTTTATGTGCCCCTATAGAAACACCTCCACCTATATGTGCCACTATAAAATTGCAATCTTCATATTCTTTTCCTAGTTCGCTAGCTGCCCTTCTAGCAATAGCTTTTTGATTTAGAGCATGAAAAATACTTTTTCTGGAAATCTCAGGTATACCTGATATTCTAGCTATATCATCAAATTCATCAACTACAACTGGGTCTACAATATAAGATGGAATACTTGCGCTATCAGCAATTTCCTTAGCAATTACACCTCCTAAATTAGAAGCATGTTCTCCTAATACTCCCTGCTTTAAATCCTTAATCATTTCACTATCTATTATGTAGGTTCCTCCCTTTATAGGTTTTAAAAGTCCTCCCCTACCTACAACGGCACTTAAATCTGATATTTTTGTGTTATTTTCTTTTAAAGTTTGTTCAATTATATTTTTCCTAAACGCAAGTTGGTCTATTATATTTTTATACTTTCCTATTTCTTCCGTAGAATGTCTTAATACATTCTCATATAATAAATTTTCATTTTCAAAAACAGCTATCTTAGTTGACGTTGAGCCTGGATTTATTGTCAATATCTTAAATAAATTTTCCATAGTAATCCCCCTATATACTTACTTAATTTTTGAAGCAATTAAAACCCCTAATGCTATAGAATTCAACTTAGAATATTCACTATCCGCTCTTGATGTTAATATAATTGGAGCTTTTGCCCCTACTATAATACCTGCATTTTTACTTTCTGAACAAAATACCAATGATTTATAAAGTACATTTCCCGCTTCTATATTTGGAACTAATAATATATCAGCCTTTCCAGCTATAGAATGATTAATACCCTTATGTTTTGCCGATTCTTCTGAAATTGCATTATCTAATGCAAATGGACCTCCAACCTCGCAATCCTTAAATTCTCCATTTAAATACATTTCTTCTAATTCCTTAGCATCTAAAGTGGCTTTCATTTTAGGGTTAACCTTTTCTTTAGCACAAATAACTGCCACTTTTGGACAATCTATATCAAGTGCATGTGCAACTATACATGCGTTATTTATAATTTTCTTTTTATCAATTAAATCTGGTGCTAAGTTCATTGCAACATCTGTTATAAAAAATAATCTATCATATCCTTTGACATCAAAAACAGCAACATGACTTAATATATTCCCAGTTCTAAGTCCTACTTCTTTATTTAAAACTGATTTCAGTATTATAGCTGTATCTACAAAGCCTTTCATAACCATATCTGCTTTACCTTCAGATACTAACTTAACAGCCTTTAAAGATGCTTTTACAGTATCTTTTTCATCTATTAATGTATATTCTTCTAAATTTATATTTAGTTTTTTAGCTATTTCTCTAGTTTTATCTATATCCTCACCTAATATATCATTTGCTATACCTTCTTTTTTCGCCATATCAATAGCACTTAAAACTTCTTTATCGTGTGAACAAGCAACTGAAATTATTTTAGGCCCTCTTTCTCTAGCAAATTTTATTACATCCCCAAAACTTTTCAAAACTTCACCCCTTTTAATCATTAATTTCTATGAAATTGTTTTCCTTTACATTTTTATGATAGTTCGAAAAAA
>F157b_European_Toad__coassemble_45_pt1 | contig 13374 bp, 12 predicted proteins | sample F157b_European_Toad__metabat2_low_PE_001 | metagenome-assembled genome bin F157b_European_Toad
TTTAAATGAGGTGTATTTTATGGATACTAAGAAAAAGATGGATGATTTAATAAATAAAATAAATTATCATAGCAATAAATATTACAATGATGATAATCCTGAAATATCGGATTTTGAATATGACAATTTAATGAAGGAGCTTATACAAATAGAGGAACAATATCCAGAACTAAAAAGAGCAGACTCTCCAAGTGGTAGAGTAGGTGGAAAGGCATTAGATAAGTTTAATCAAATAACTCACAAGATACCTATGTTAAGTTTATCTAATGCATATTCAGATTTAGATTTAAGTGATTTTGACAAGAGAGTAAGAGAGTTAGTAGATGAAGAAGTTGAATATGTAGTTGAATTTAAGATAGATGGACTTTCAGTTGGACTAACATATAATAATGGTTTTTTTGAAAAAGGTGCTACTAGAGGTAATGGAATAATAGGAGAAGATATTACTGAAAATTTAAAAACAGTTAAAACTATACCTTTAAAAATTAATAATACAAATGAGATTGTAGTAAGAGGAGAAGTATACATATCTAAGCATAATTTTGAAAAAATAAATGAATTACAAGAAGAACAAGGATTACAGTTATTTGCAAATCCAAGAAATTTAGCGGCTGGTACATTAAGACAATTAGATTCTAAATTAACAGCTAAAAGACCTTTAGATATATTTATATTTAATTTAGAATATCTTGAAGATTCTAAGTTTGAAACTCATAGTGAATCTTTAGAATATCTTGAAAATCTAGGGTTTAAAGTTAGTGAGCATTTTAAAGTATGCAAAAATATAAATGAAGTTATAAATCATATCAAGTATTGGACGGAAAATAGAGCAAACCTTCCATTTGAAATAGACGGAATGGTTATAAAAGTTAATAACTTAAAACAAAGAGAAATTATGGGATATACAGCTAAGAGTCCTAGATGGGCAATAGCATATAAGTTTCCAGCAGAACAAAAGAAAACTAAACTTATAGATATTATTATTGAGGTTGGAAGAACTGGTACTATAACGCCTACAGCTATACTTGAACCTGTTAGATTAGCAGGGACAACAGTTTCTCGTGCAACTTTACATAATGAAGATTACATAAAAGAAAAAGATATAAAAATTGGAGATACAGTTTTAGTTCAAAAAGCAGGAGATATCATACCTCAAGTTGTTAAAGTAATTAAAGAAGATAGAGTTGGAAATGAAGTAGAATTTAAATTTCCTGATAAATGCCCAGTATGTTCAGAACCAACTATTAGACTAGAGGGAGAGGCAGCAGTTAAGTGTATAAATATTAGTTGCCCAGCTCAGATAAAAAGAGGAATAATACACTTTGCATCAAGGGATGCAATGAATATAGAAGGGCTTGGAGAATCTATAGTTGGATTATTACTTGATAACAACATAATAAAGGACATATCAGACCTTTATTATATAAAGAAAGAAGATATTTTAAATTTAGAGAGAATGGGTGAAAAATCTGCTCAGAATTTAATAAAAGCGATAGAAAAATCTAAGGATAATGAATTATATAGATTAATTAATGGTCTTGGTATTAAGTTTATAGGGGTAAAAGGGGCTAAAGTATTAGCAAACAACTTTAATGATTTAGATGAAATAATGGGTGCAGATATAGACAAACTTACCAATCTTGATGAATTCGGAATGATAATGGCAAATAGTGTAGTAGAGTTCTTTAAAGAAGATAAAAATTTAGAAGTTATAAAGAAATTAAAGAATGCTAAAGTTAATATGAAATCATTTAAGAATGATAGTGATTCTATAATTAAAATCTTTGAAGGAATGAAAATTGTATTAACAGGAACTTTACCTACTTTAAAAAGAAATGATGCTAAAGATATTATTGAAAAAAGAGGTGGAAAGTCAACTTCTAGCGTAAGTAAATCTACAACATTTGTTTTAGCCGGAGAAGAAGCTGGATCAAAACTTACAAAAGCTAATGAATTAGGGATAAAAGTTATTGATGAAGCTAAGTTTTTAGATTTATTAAATTTAGCATCAAAAGAAGAGGTTATAGATAGTATTAAGTAGGAATATTGTAGAAATTATATTTATAAATAGCTACTATTTGATATTAAACAATGCTAATATATTATAGTATATACAATATTTGGATTACAGTTTGTTAATTTAATTAGTGAATTTTAAATAAAAAATGTTTGAAAGAGGTAGTATACATGTCAAGAATTGATGGTAGAAAAAATGATGAAATAAGACCAGTTAAAATAACTAGAAATTTTACTAGATATGCAGAGGGGTCAGTATTAATTGAAATGGGAGAAACTAAAGTTATATGTACCGCATCTATAGAAGATAAAGTCCCTTCTTTTCTAAGAAATTCAGGGACTGGATGGATTAACGCTGAATATTCTATGTTACCAAGGTCAACTCACCAAAGGAAAGTAAGGGAGTCATCTAGAGGAAAAATAGATGGAAGAACTCAAGAAATACAAAGACTTATAGGAAGAGCAATAAGATCAGTTATAGATTTATCTAAAATAGGTGAAAGAACTATTTGGGTAGATTGTGATGTTATTCAAGCGGATGGAGGTACTAGAACTGCATCTATAACAGGTGCTTTTGTAGCAGTAGCAGATGCATTATACTCTCTATATGAAAAAAAACAAATAAAAGTTTTACCTATAAGAAATTTTGTATCAGCTATAAGTGTTGGAATAGTTGATGGAGAACATATACTTGACTTATGTTACGAAGAAGATTCGAATGCACATGTTGATATGAATGTTATTATGACAGATAAAGGTGAATTTGTAGAGGTTCAAGGAACAGGAGAAGAATCTCCTTTTAGTAGACATGATTTAAATAAATTACTAGAATTAGGGGAAAAAGGAAATAAGGAACTTATAAAAGCACAAAGAAGAGCCTTAGGTAAAATATCAAGTGAAGTTCTTGGTGAAGAAGTCCCAAATGAAGTTGTTATTGCTACAAATAATGTTCATAAATTAGAAGAAATTTCAGCTATTTTAAATGATTTTGGTTGCAAAATTTATTCTCTTAAAGATGTTAACTTACAAGGAATAGAAATAGTAGAAGATGGACACACTTTCGAACATAATGCACTTATAAAGGCAAGAACAATATGCAAAGCTACTAATATGGTAGCAATAGCTGATGATTCAGGTTTAGAAGTTGATGCATTGGGAAAAAAACCAGGAGTATATTCTGCTAGATATGCAGGAGAAAATGCAACTGATGAGCAAAATAGAGATAAATTAATAAAATCAATGAAAAATATACCTATGAGCCAGAGGAGTGCAAGATTTGTATCGTCAATAGCTGTAGTATTCCCAAGCGGAAAAGAATTTGTCGTAAGAGGAACTTGTGAAGGAACTATTGGCTTTGAAGAAAAAGGGGATAATGGATTTGGATATGACCCATTATTTATAGTTGATAAATATAATAAAACTTTTGGGGAACTTCCTAGTTCAATAAAAAATACAATAAGTCATAGAGCTAATTCCTTAAAACTTATGAAAGAAGAGTTTAATAAAAGGGTTGTGAAATAATGAAAATAGGAATATTAAGTGATACACATAGAAATTATAAATTTTTAGATAAAATACTTGATAAGCTAAAAGAATGTGATTTAGTTATACATGCAGGTGATAATTTTATAGACTCTAAATACATTCACAAAATGACAGGGGTACCTATTATGGCGGTTAGAGGAAATTGTGATTTTGAGAATGTTGAAGAAGAATTGGAATTTGAAGTTGAGGACAAAAAAATATTTGTTTGTCATGGTGACAAATATGGGGTTAAATACGGTATTGAACAATTACATAAAAAGATTAAACAAATAAATGCTAATATAGTTGTATTTGGACATACACATATGCCGCTAGTTAAGTACAAAGATAATGTATTATATATAAATCCAGGGAGTTTATCTTTACCAAGAGGTGTGGATTATCGAAGTTGGGTTATTTTAACGATAGATGAAGATGGTGTAAGTGTTAATGAAATAAAATTATAAATTAGGGGGATATAAATGGTATATCTTTTAGGGTACTTACTAATATTTGTTGCAAAGTGTTCTGATGTAACACTTGCAACAATTAGAACACTATTTGTAGTAAAAGGTAAAAAGAAACTTGCTTTTTGCGTTGGATGTTTGGAAATATTAATATATTTATTTGCTATGAATAAGGTATTAGGGGATATGGGAGATATATTTAAGGTAGCATCATACACACTTGGTTTTGCGACAGGAAACGTAGTTGGAATAACACTTGAAGAAAAACTAGCTATAGGCCTAATAACAGCACAAGTATTTACTAGTAAAGATGTAGATAGATTTTCTAACTATTTAAGAGATAATGGATTTGGAGTTACAGTTATAGAAGGAAAAGGCAGAGAAGGGGTCAAATATATATTACAGGTTGTTTTGGATAGAAAAAATTTAAATAATTTCCAAAGTACTATTGATAACTATGATTCTAAAGCATTTGTAGCAATATCTGAAATAAAAAATGTTACAGGTGGATATTTTGGTAGAAATGCTATGAAATAATATATTTTTTATTATAACTTTCAAGATAAGGCAATACTTGTAAATAAAAAAAAGAATGTGTTATAATAAAATGGTAAAATTATAATAACTATGATTATTATACTTAATAAATAATACATAAAAGCAATAGGAGGATTAATAATAATGAAAGCAGAGTTAATCAAAAAAGAAGGTAACAAGGTTACTTTCAAGTTAATAGTTGATAATGATAAATTTGAAGGGGCAGTAACAAAAGCTTATAACAAAAATAAAGGTAAATTCAATATACCAGGATTTAGAAAAGGTAAAGCTCCTAAGCAAATAATAGAATCTCAATACGGAAAAGGTGTATTCTACAATGATGCAATAGATATGTTATTCCCAGAAGTATATCCAAAAGCATTAGATGAATTAAACATAGATCCAATAAACAGACCAGAATTAGATATAGAAGAAATAAGCAAAGACAATGGTTTAGTAATACTTGTAAATGTTGAAGTTAAACCAGAATTTGAACTTGGGGAATATAAAGGTATAGAAATATCAAAACCTGACTATACTGTAAATGCAGATGAAGTAAACTTAAGATTAGAAGAAATGAGAAACAAAGCTTCTAGATTAGTTGATGTTGAAGGAAGAGCCATAGAAAATGGAGATACTGCTGTTATAGATTTCGAAGGATTTGTAGATGGTGAGGCATTCGAAGGTGGAAAAGGAGAAAACTATAACTTAGTTATAGGATCAAACACATTTATACCAGGGTTTGAAGAGCAATTAGTAGGTAAAAATAAAGGTGAAGAAGTAGAAGTAAATGTTGAATTCCCAGCTGAATACCATGCTGAGAAATTAGCAGGAAAGCCAGCTACATTTAAAGTTAAAGTAAACAACGTTCAAAAGAAAGAATTACCAGAATTAAATGATGAATTTGCAGCTGATACAACTGAGTTTAATACATTAGAAGAATTAAAAAATGATTTAAAATCTAAGGTAGAAGAAGAAGCTAAAAATAGAGCTGAAGCTGAAATGAGAAATGCTTTAGTTGAAAAGGTTGCAGAGGGAACAGAAGTTGAGGTTCCAGAAGTAATGGTTGAAACACAAATAGACAATATGTTAATGGAATTTAACTATCAATTACAATATCAAGGATTACAATTAGAGCAATTATTACAAATGACTGGAAAGTCAATAGAAGATTTAAGAAATGAAAAGAGAGAAGAAGCTAAAAAATTAGTTAAATCTTCTTTAGTATTAGAAGCTATAGCTAAAGCTGAAAATGTAGAAGTTACTGATGCAGATGTTGATGCAGATGTAGAAAAAATGGCTAAGATGTACAACATGGAATTAGAAAAAATAAAATCAGTAATGAGACCAACAGACTTAGAAGATATAAAAGGTCAATTAAAAATAAGAAAAACAATAGATTTATTAGTTGAAAATGCTAAATTAGTTTAATCATTATATATATTTCATACAGTAGCTGTTCCAGCTACTGTATAATTGCATATATAGATAATTATTATGATAGGGGGTATAATCCATGGCATTAGTACCTGTAGTAGTAGAACAAACAGGAAGAGGAGAAAGATCTTACGATATATATTCAAAACTTCTAAAGGATAGAATAATATTTTTAGGGGATGAAGTAAATGATGCTACAGCAGGACTTGTAGTAGCTCAGTTATTATTCCTAGAAGCTGAAGATCCAGATAAAGATATATATTTATATATAAACTCTCCAGGAGGAAGTATAACTGCTGGAATGGCAATATATGATACTATGCAATATATAAAACCAGATGTGTCAACTATATGTATAGGTATGGCGGCATCTATGGGAGCATTCTTATTAGCAGCAGGAGAAAAAGGAAAAAGATATGCTCTTCCAAATAGTGAAATAATGATACATCAACCATTAGGAGGAACTAGAGGGCAAGCTACAGATATAGAAATACATGCAAATAGAATAATAAAAATGAAGCAAACTTTAAATTCTATATTAGCTGAAAGAACTGGTCAACCTATAGAAAAATTAAAAATGGATACAGAGCGCGATAACTTCATGAGTGCGCAAGAAGCTAAAGAGTACGGCCTAATAGATGAAGTAATTACTAAAAGACCGTAGAAAAGAGAGGTGTTAATATGTCAAAATATGAAGAAAAGAGACAATTAAAATGTTCATTCTGCGGGAAAAATCAGGACCAAGTTAGAAGACTTATAGCAGGTCCAAATGTGTATATATGTGATGAGTGTGTTGAATTATGTGATGAAATAATTCAAGAAGAGGTAGAGGAAGTAACAGAAGAGGAAAATGTAAGCTTACCTAAACCAAAAGAGATGATGGACACTTTAAATGATTATGTAATAGGACAAGAAAAAGCTAAAAAAGCTTTATCAGTAGCAGTATATAATCATTATAAAAGAATATATGCAAAAAATAAGGGATCTAATAAAGATGTAGAAATACAAAAAAGTAATATATTATTATTAGGACCTACAGGATCAGGAAAAACGCTTTTAGCTCAAACATTAGCTAAAACTTTAAATGTTCCATTTGCAATGGCAGATGCAACATCACTAACTGAAGCTGGATATGTTGGAGAAGATGTAGAAAATATTTTATTAAAGCTTATACAAGCAGCTGATTTTGATATAGAAAAAGCTGAAAGAGGTATAATATATATAGATGAAATAGATAAAATAGCTAGAAAATCAGAAAATCCATCTATAACAAGAGATGTTAGTGGAGAAGGTGTGCAACAGGCGCTATTAAAAATATTAGAAGGAACTGTTGCGAATGTTCCGCCGCAAGGAGGAAGAAAGCACCCTCATCAAGAGTTCTTAAAGCTAGATACAACTAATATATTATTTATATTAGGAGGAGCTTTCGATGGAATTGAAAAAATAATACAAAAAAGAGGCGGCGAAAAAACTTTAGGATTTGGAGCTAAAATTGAAAGTAAAAAAGATATGGATTTAGGCAAAATATATGCTCAAGTTCAAACAGAAGATTTACTTAAGTTTGGTATAATTCCTGAGTTTATAGGTAGAATACCTGTAGTTGCGACATTAGAATTATTAGATGAAGATGCTTTAGTTAGAATATTAAAAGAGCCAAAGAATTCTTTAGTAAAGCAATTCCAAAAACTATTTGAATTAGATGGAGTTGAACTTGAATTTGAAGATGAGGCACTTAAAGCTATAGCAAAGAAAGCTATAGAAAGAAATACTGGAGCAAGAGGATTAAGAAGTATTGTTGAAAATATAATGATGGATATAATGTATGAAATTCCATCTAGAGATGATATAAAGAAAATAATACTTACAGAAGAAGCTGTTAAAGAAAATTCAGAACCTGTGATTGTTTTAAAGGATGAAGAAGAAAGTGCATAGTAAAAGGAGCTAAATAAGCTCCTTTTTATTTTTTAAATAAATGAAATTAAAATACCTATACATCCATATATAAATATTATAGATATAGAACCGAGCTTTTTGGTATATAGAAAATAAAATGCAGTTATAAATGCAGTTATTTCATAAATACCCCACTTTATATCTATAGCAGATGAAAATACCGCCGATAATATAAAACCTAATGTTATAGGTCTTAATATTAATAGTATTTTTTCTATTTTTTGATTTTCTTTGAATTTATCAAAAAAACTTGCTATTATAGTAAGCCCAATTAATGAAAATAGTATTACACCAATGCTAGAAGCGAGAGATCCCCAAAATCCACTACATTTAAAACCAACAAATGTAGCGCTGTTTATTGCAATTGGTCCAGGTGTTGATTGAGATAAAGCTAATAAATCTAAAAATTCTTTGTTAGTAATAAAGTGGAAGTTATTTATAAATTCTTGTTGAATAAATGGAAGCATAGCATAACCTCCACCAAAACTAAATGAGCCTATTTTAAAAAATATTAGGAATAATGTTATTATTTTTGACATAATGCATAAATACCTCCCAATATTATTAGATATATTGGACTTATATTAAATACACCTACACAAAAGAATGATATAATTAAAAGTGATATATTTTTACTAGATTTGGGTAATTTATTAAACATATTTACGAATGAATAAAGTATTAAAGCGATAACTACAGGACTTACACCGGTAAAGAATCCATTTAATATATTAGAACTTTGGTTTTTAAAATAAAAAAAGGATAATATTAATACTATGCAAAATGATGGAAGTATTGAACCTAATGTACAAATTAATACACCAGGGATTTTATATAGCTTATAACCTAATAATATAGATATATTTGCACCTAATACACCAGGGTAACTTTGAGCTATTGATAGATAATCTATAAACTCGTCTTCAGTAAGTAAATTTTGCTTTGTGACAAGTTCATCTTCTATTAATGGAACCATAGCATATCCACCGCCAAAGGTGAAAGCACCTATTTTTAGAAAGGTTAAAAATAGTTTAATCATAAAAACCTCCATATATAAAATTTAGTATATAAGTACTATTATTATATCATAATAGTAATAAATGGATATAAATGTTTAATAAATGGATATAAATGTTTAATAAATGGTTAATATTATTGAAAATTAAATTATGTAAATATATAATAAAGAAAGTGACGAAACCTAGCATTTGGAAGGAGTGATGTTAGCATGGATAAAAATTATTCTATAATAGAACGTGAATTACCGTTAATTCCTTTAAGAGGATTAGCTATATTCCCATATATGATATTAAGTTTTGACGTAGGTAGAGAGATATCATTAAAAGCTTTAGATGAAGCTATGGCTAATGATGAAATGATATTTTTAACAGCGCAAAAAGATTCGTCTATAGATTTACCTACAGTAGATGATTATTATCATACAGGAACAATATGTAAAATAAAGCAACTTGTAAAATTACCAGGAGAAGGGGTAAGAGTTTTAGTTGAAGGAATATCTAGAGCAACTATAAAAGATTTTATACAAGATGAACCATATATAAAGGTTGTTTTAGAAGAGGCAGTTTATGATATTGAAAGCATAAATGAAGATAAAGAGGTACAAGCTACAGTTAGAAATGTATTTGATGCTTTTGAAGAGTATATAAATATAAGCAATAGAGTATCTCCAGAAATACTTATAAATTTAGCTGAAATGGAAAATGAAAATAGATTTGTAGATACTATAGCTGCAAATATGTTTTTAAAACCAGAGCAAAAACAAGCTATATTAGATGAATTTGATATTCAAGCTAGATTAGAATTAATATTAAAAACTTTATTAGAAGAAATAGAGTTATTAAAAATAGAAAAAAAGATAGCTTTAAAAGTTAAAAAAAGTATGAATAAGGTTCAAAAAGAGTACTATTTAAGAGAGCAATTAAAAGCTATTCAAAAAGAATTAGGACAAGGTGAGGACATAGATTCAGAAGCAGACGAATATAGAGCAAAACTTCGTAAAATAAAAGCTTCTAAAGAAACAAAAGAAAAGTTATTAAAAGAGATAGATAAGTTTTCTAAAACTTCTTCTATGTCTCCAGATTTAACTATAACTAGAAATTATTTAGACACTGTGTTTGCACTTCCTTGGAATAAAGAAACTAAAGACAAACTTGATATAAAAAGAGCTGAAGAAATATTAAATGAAGAACATTTTGGTTTAGATAAAGTAAAAGAAAGAATAATTGAATATTTAGCAATTAGACAATTATCTAAAAGTTTAAAAGGACCTATAGTATGTTTAGTAGGACCTCCAGGGGTAGGAAAGACATCTATTGCTAAATCTATAGCAAATTCACTAGATAGAAAATTTGTTAGAATTTCTTTAGGTGGAGTTAGAGATGAGGCTGAAATAAGAGGACATAGAAGAACTTATGTTGGAGCTCTTCCAGGAAGAATTGTAAATGGATTAAAACAAGCAAAAACTAAAAATCCAGTATTTTTATTAGATGAAATAGATAAAATGTCATCAGACTTTAAAGGTGATCCAGCATCAGCTATGTTAGAGGTTTTAGACCCAGAACAAAATAAGGATTTTGTAGATCACTATTTAGAAGTACCTTTTGATTTATCAAAAATATTATTTGTTACAACTGCAAATACATTAAGTACTATCCCAAGACCACTACTTGATAGAATGGAAGTAATTGAAATATCTGGATATATTGAAGATGAAAAGTTAAACATAGCTAAAAAATATTTATTACCAAAACAAATTAAAGAGCATGGTTTAAATGAAGAATTTGTAAAAATAGATGATAAGACTATGCTTGAAATAATAAGTAGTTATACAAGAGAAGCAGGTGTTAGAGGATTAGAAAGAACTCTAGGTACAATATGTAGAAAAGCTGCAAGAAAATATGTAGAAGATGAAACTATAGAAGAAATAATAATAACTAAAGATAACTTAGAAGATTATTTAGGAAAACAAAAAGTAAGACATCAAGTTGCAGGTAAAAAACCTGAAGTGGGTGTTGTAACAGGTTTAGCTTGGACTGCAGTTGGAGGAGAAACTTTAACAACAGAGGTAAATGTATTAAAAGGAAAAGGTCAGATAGTTTTAACAGGAAAACTAGGAGATGTAATGAAAGAATCTGCTCAAACGGGAATATCTTATATAAGATCTATAGCAGATAGGTTTGATATAAATCCAAATTTCTACAAAGAAAATGATATACATATACATCTACCAGAAGGTGCAGTTCCTAAAGATGGGCCTTCAGCTGGTATAACTATGGCTTTAGCTGTTTTATCAGCACTTACAAATATACCTGTTAGAAATAATGTGGCTATGACAGGAGAAATAACATTAAGAGGTAGAGTTTTAGCTGTAGGTGGAGTAAAAGAAAAACTTTTAGCAGCACATAGGGCTGGAATAACTAAAGTTTTACTTCCTAAAGAGTGTGAAGCAGATTTAGATGAAATACCTCAAAATGTAAAAGATAAAATGGAATTTGTTTTAGTTAGCCATATGGACGAAGTATTAGAACATGCATTATTAAGGAATGGTGAAAAAAATGAAAATTAGAAGCGCAGAAATTACTATGAGTGCAGTTAATAAAAGTCAATATCCAGCAGAGGGTATACCTGAAATTGCATTAGTTGGAAGATCTAATGTTGGAAAATCTTCTACAGTAAACACTTTATTAAATAGAAGAAACTTTGCAAGAACAAGTCAAACACCAGGAAAAACTAGAACTATAAATTTCTATTTAATTAATGAAGAATTTTATTTTGTAGACTTACCTGGATATGGATATGCAAAATTATCAAAGTCTGAAAAAGAAAAATGGGGAGTTATCATGGAAAGATATTTACAAGAAAGGGATGAATTATGTGCAATTTGTCTTCTTGTAGATATAAGACATGAACCTTCAAATGACGATAAAATGATGTATGACTGGATAAAACACTTTGGATATGACTGTATAATCGTAGCTACGAAAGCAGATAAGATATCTAGAGGTCAATATCAGAAGCATTTTAGTATAATTAGAAAAAAATTAGGATTATCTAAAGAAGATAAAATATTCCCAATATCTTCACTTAAGAAAACAGGAGTTGAAGAATTATGGGCAGAAGTTATAAAACAATATACAGAAAAAGGATATGAAATAAGAGTTGATTAATAAAAAAGCAACTAAGCTCATAGAGTTTAGTTGCTTTTTATTATGTATTAAAAATTAATAGATTTATAGACAAACACAAATGATATAGATATTTAATAAGTTATTATATAGAGTAAACTTTTAGTTGGAGGTAAGATAAAATGGATGGTAAAACAAGAAAAATTTTTCCAGGAGGAAATACTTCAAAAGGATTTAAATCATTTTTTGATTATGCAATACCTAAAAATGTAAATAGAATTTTTTGTATGAAGGGTGGGCCTGGAGTAGGTAAGTCATCATTGATGAAAAAGGTTGCATTAGAAATGCTATCAAGAGGATATGATGTAGATTTATATCCATGTTCTTCTGATCCAGAATCATTAGATATTATAGTTATAAAAGAACTTGGTGTAGTAATGTTAGATGCTACAGCTCCACACATGGTAGACCCTAAAAACCCTGGAGCAGTAGATGAGATACTTGATTTAGGAAATTATTGGGATAGAACAGAACTTCAAAAAAATAAAATAGATTTAATTGAATGTAATAAAGAGGTAAGTAGATTTTTTAAAGTAGGTTATAAATATTTTGAAGCAGCTGCTCCTATAGCTTATGAAATCCAATCAAAAAATGTAGATTGTATGGATTTTGGAAAGGTAAATTTAATAACTGAAAATTTAATAAAATCTATATTTAATAATATAGAACCTAATGGAGAATATAAAGAACAAATACATTTATTCGGAAGCGGTTTAACACCACTAGGACATATAGAATATACAGATACAATATTAGATAATGTAAGTAAAATCTTTTATTTAAAAGGGGATTTAGGAACAGGAAAATCAACTTTATTAAATAAAGTTGCAAATAAGGCTACTGAAAATGGATTAGAAGTAGAAGTATTTCATGCACCACTGTTACCAGAAAAAATAGAAACTATATATATAAAAGGCTTAGATGTAGGTATAACAACAAGTAAGTTATTTAAAGATAAAAATTTAGAAACTTTAGACTTAAATGAATTTATGGACTTGAAAAAACATGACAAATATAAAGAGGAATTAGAATATAGTAATAAAACATTAAATGATTTACTTGAGTACGGAATGCTTAATATAAAAAGAGCAAAAGAGCAACATGATGTATTAGAAAATTATTATGTACCTAATATGGATTTTACAGAATTAAATAAATTAAAAGATATATTAATAGAACGAATTTTAGAATATAAATAAATTTTAAAACAATGTAATAATTGTTGAATTTAATAT
>F157b_European_Toad__coassemble_49_pt1 | contig 12979 bp, 19 predicted proteins | sample F157b_European_Toad__metabat2_low_PE_001 | metagenome-assembled genome bin F157b_European_Toad
GTATTATACTTATTTTTAAAATCTAATAAAAAAGGTTATAAATGATTAGTTTTTACTAATCATTTATAACCTTTTTATTTCTCACACTTTGAATTTAATTCTATTCTATCAGGCAATTCTTTTAAGTTAGTTTCTACAGCTATATAAGGGGAAGATTCTTCTTTATTTTTATGTACAACGCCAACTTTCATAACATTTTTATCTTCTTCTTTAAATAACTTAATATAATTCATTTCTATTCCTTTATTGTTATCTTTCCCTCTAGTTACAATTACATATATTTTTCCTTCTATCTTTACGGATAATGCTCTTTCTTCATTTGTATATTTTCCCATCATATCCAATATTTTTTCTGGTATTTCACTTTTTTGAAGTATTATATAGTCAACAGGTTTAGCGTTTTCTATAAAGATTTTAGGTATAAAAATAAAACCTCCTAATAATAAAATCAATATTATTAGACCATATATTACCCCCCTAATATTAAATTTAATTTTCAACTAATACACCTCCCTTTTTAATATATGAATCCTTATTTGACAATAGAATGCATTTTAAAAATTCATTCTCATTTACACTACAGTAAGCTTGTCTTTAAAAGCATTTATAAATAAAAAAATAGCTACTTCAACTTAAATTAAAGTAGCTATTTCTTTATTTAACTTATTTTTGAGATATTGCTTCTTTTACACTCTTAACTATTTCTTTAGCTGTTAATCCATAAGCTTCTAATAACTCTTTAGGTGTTCCTGATTGTCCAAATACATCATTAACCCCTACTTTTTTAACTATAACTGGACACTCTTCGCTAACAACTTCACTAACTGCTGAACCTAATCCACCTAATACATTGTGTTCTTCAGCTGTTATTATTGCTTTAGTTTCTTTAGCAGCATTTATTATTATTTCTTTATCTATAGGCTTTATAGTAGGCATATTTATAACTCTAACATTTATACCTTCTTCTTTTAACATATCATGAGCTATAACAGCTTCATTAACCATGATTCCACAAGCTATTATTGTAGCATCATTACCTTCTCTTACAACTACACCTTTACCTATTTCAAACTTATAGTTTTCATCAAATAAAGTTGGAACTGCAGCTCTTCCAAGTCTTACATAAACTGGCCCATTATATTTAGCTATTTCAAATATAACTTGTTCTGTTTCAACTCCATCTGCTGGTACTATAACTGTCATATTAGGTATTGATCTCATTATAGCTATATCTTCTACACTTTGATGAGATGCTCCATCTTCTCCAACAGTTATACCTGCATGTGTAGCACATACTTTAACATTTAATTTTGGATAACATGCTGAGTTTCTTATTATCTCAAATCCTCTTCCTGATGCAAACATTGCAAAGCTACTTGCATAAGGTATTTTCCCAGCTGCAGCTAATCCACAAGCTGCACCTATTAAATTTTGTTCTGCTATTCCCATGTTAAAAAATCTGTTAGGAAATGCTTTAGAAAAATCATTTGTTTTTGTAGATTTAGATAAATCTGCATCTAAAACAACAACGTTATCATTTACTTGACCTAATTTTACTAAGGCTTTTCCATATGCTTCTCTAGTTGCTATATTACTCATTATCTGAACCTCCTAATTCTTGTAATGCTTTTTCTAAATCACTATCACTAGGTGCTGTTCCATGCCATCCAGCATTATTTTCCATAAAAGAAACACCCTTACCTTTAACAGTTTTAGCTATTATCATTGTAGGTTTTCCTACTGTTTCTTTTGCCATATCAAGTGCTGCAAATATTTGATCAAAATCATGTCCATCTATTTCAATAACGTTCCATCCAAAGCTTTTAAACTTATCCATAACTGGACCTACGTTCATAACCTTTTCAACTTCTCCGTCAATTTGTAATCCATTGAAATCTAAGAAAGCTACTAAGTTATCTAACTTATAATGAGCAGCACTCATTGCAGCCTCCCAAACTATACCTTCTTGAATCTCTCCATCCCCAAGTAATGCGTATACTCTCCATGGTGCGTTATCTAATTTTGATGCCATTGCCATTCCGCAAGCTACAGAAAAACCTTGTCCTAAAGAACCTGTTGACATCTCAATTCCAGGAATTCCCTTCATATCTGGGTGACCTTGTAACATTGCTCCTATTTTTCTTAATGAATTTAACTCTGACTTATCAAAATAACCTTTTTCTGATAAAGTTGAATATAAAACTGGAGCAGCATGTCCTTTTGATAGTATAAATCTATCTCTGTCTTCCATTTTTGGATTTCTTGGATCTATATTCATTTCATCAAAATAAAGTGCTGTTAATATTTCAACTGCAGATAATGATCCTCCTGGATGTCCAGATTTAGAACTATGTATCATGGTAACTATATCTCTTCTTATATTACGTGCTATTCCATTTAATACTTTATGGTCTCTCATGTAATTCCCTCCTTATTTTCTGAGTAAAGATACTGACTCTATATTTTGTACATTATGTACTGTACCATACAAATTCCATTTTATTATATCACTTTTTTGAGTTTTTTTGGATTAAAATTATAAAAAAAATTATTGATATAATTTTTTATAAATACATCAATAATTTAATCTAAATTTGAAATAACCCTAAACTTATAAGTAGGCTGTTATTTACTTTTTCCATCATACATTCATCTAGATAACCTATTTTTTCTCTTAGTCTTTTTTTATCTATTGTTCTTATTTGTTCTAAAAGAATCACGGAATCTTTATTAAGCCCGTACTCATTTGAACTAATTTCAATATGAGTTGGAAGTTTAGCCTTGTTTATTTGAGAAGTTATAGCTGCAACAATAACCGTTGGACTATACTTATTTCCTATATCATTTTGTATTATTAATACAGGCCTTATCCCACCCTGTTCCGATCCAACCACCGGGCTTAAGTCAGCATAAAATAAATGTCCGCGTTTTATCTCTAAATTATTATAACTCACCTTGAGCTGTAGTCCCTTCAAGGTCATCGTCAGAAGATACCTCATTTGTCATTCCTAGCTCTGCTAAAGTTAAATTTATTTGACCCATTTCTTTATATCCTTTTATCATTGATTCTTTTAAGTCAAATTTTTTCTTTTGTGTAATGTAGAATTGAAAAGCAGCTTTTGCAAAATCCTCTCTGTTAGAGTTCTCTATCTCAACTATTTGATCTACCTCTGAAATCAAAGAGTCAGGCAGAGTAAATACAATTTTTTCTTTGCTTATATCTCGCACAAAATCGCCTCCTAGAGGTATACTTTCAATCTTTATTTTACCAAATAATTATCTTTTTGTACAATTACATTTCCTTCCATATATACACGCTCAACTCTTCTAGATACCATACATAAAACTTCATAATTTATAGTTCCTAAAGTTTGAGCTATTTTTTCAACTCTTTGATTTTGCTTATCAGAAAATATTATAACCTCATCATTAATTTTTATATCTATATCTTTATCAACTCTAACCATACATTGATCCATACAAATTCTACCGACAACATCAAACTCTAAATCCTTAATATATACTTTTGGTTTTTCTTGCATTCTACTAAATCCATCTGCATATCCTATCGGGATTGTAATTATTCTTTCATTCTCTAAAGTTGAATATTTTAGACCATAACTTATACCTATATCTTTATTCAATTCTTTTATATGAGAAACTCTAGTTTTTAAGGACATAGCCGGCTTTAAGTCTATAATATCCTTGTTAACATCTTCAGAAGGATAATGCCCATAAAGTATTATTCCACACCTAACCATATTTAAATTTAAATCTTTACAATCCATTATAGCTGCACTATTAGATACGTGTTTTATTGGAATATCTATATTTTCATCTTTCAATCTTTCTAATACAAACTTAAATTTTTCAACTTGATTGTAAGTAAAACTTTTATTCTTTTCATCTGCTGTGGCAAAGTGAGTAAATATACCTTCAATAAATACATTTTTAAGTTTACTGATATTAATAATCTCATTTATAGAAGATTCATTTACCATAAACCCTATTCTACTCATACCCGTATCTATTTTTATATGAAATTTTGCTTGTTTATTTAAATTTATAGCTATCTCACTTGCTAGTTTAGCTGTTTCATAAGAAAATATAGTCAAACTTATATCATTTTCTATTGCATTTTCTATTGAATCATTAGGTATGTATCCTAAACATAAAATAGGTAAATTTATATCATTTTGCCTTAACTCTAGACCTTCTTCAAGCCTAGACACTGCTAAATAATCTACATTTTCTCTTTCTAAAAACTTTGAAATTTGTACTGCTCCATGGCTATATGCATTTGCTTTTACTACACCACAAATCTTCGTATCTTCTTTTAATAAATTTTTAATATTTTTTAAATTATATCTTATATTATCTAGATTTATCTCCGCCCAAGTAGGAGCTGTTATATTCGTATTCATTGTCTATCTCCTCGTTATTTCTTATACTTAAAATCAGAATAATTTACTATAAACCTAGTTTTCCCATCTTTATCCAATATTACTAATTTAGCAGGATAACTTTTCTTTGAGTCTATATAAAGTATCTCCTTGCTAAAATATTTAGCATTCCCAGGTATAGGTATTGCAAGAGTCAAATAGCCTCCTTTCATACCAATTTCTAGGCTATCTCTTTGTAAATAATTCTCTATAAAATCCCCAATAAATAAATGTTGACTATCCTTTCCTACATTAGGTAACACTAATTTATCTTTCAGTTCTGGATTTTTAATAATAATTTTATCACTTGTGTATTCCATTATTTTTCCTTTGAGATGATTCGGAGTTAATACTACTAATTTAAATTTTCTATTACCTTTATACTCATGAATAAATGAATATTTATGAGATTTTTTATTTCCTATAACCTCTAAATCTGCTTTGCATTTATAGTACTTAATTTTCAATATATTGTTTTGAAAATTTTTATATACTTCTTCTTTTGTGGACTTAGTTTTTTCACATCCAATAAAAATAGCTCCCAAAACTATAATTACTAAAAATAATAATAACGTCCACTTTCTTTTCACTTAATACCTCCTTAATTAATATTACTACTCATACATAGATTTTATTATATCATATCTACAAATTATGCCTCTTATTTTGCCATTCTCATCTACAACTGGAACTCTATTTACTGACTTTTTTATCATTATATTAGCAATATCATCAAATGTATCATCTTCATAAACCTTTATTACTTCTTTAGACATTAGGTCTTTAACTTTTGTAGCTGCTATATCTTTTATATCATTTTCCATTTTTTTAAAGTCATTTATACAAATTAAGCCTTGTAGAAAAGTAATATATTCTGGAGGATTTACATATTTTTCTTTTTTTATTATATCTGTTTCAGATATAATACCTACAACCTTATTGTCTTTGTCAACAACAGGAACTCCTCCTATTTTTTCACTTATAAGGATATTAGCTATGTCCTGTATGTTGTCCGTTTCTCTTGCTACTTTTACATCTGCAGTCATTATATCTTTAGCTTTTTTCGTTTTCATATTATCACTCCTTAACTATTACTATAGCATTAGCCACAGCATAATTTTTACTATGAGATATAGATACTTGTATTTCTAAAACATTATAATCTATGCAAATTTTTCTTAAATTATTATAAGTTTTAACTATAGGTTTTCCATTTTCATCTCTCAAAATTTCTATATCATTAAAATTAAAATTTTTTATACCAGTTCCAAAGGCCTTGCTAATAGCTTCTTTAGCACAAAAATTTCCAGCAACTGTTTCTGATTTTATACCTTTTTGTTCAAAATATTTAATCTCTTCTTCAGTAAAAACCCTGTTTAAAAATCTTTTCTTATTTTCTAATAAATTCTTTATTCTATAAATCTCGATAATATCTATACCTATGCCTAGTATTCCCATAGATTCCTCCATGTTTATGTATATATTTATATATTGTGAATTAAAATTAAATCTATTCAATTCTTATAATAATTTTTATTATTATTTATTATTTTATATTACTATATAGTACTTATATTTAATAGTTCCACCATTATTAAAATAATATTATATAGTGGTTATAGAAAAAAGGCTAGAGTTAAACTCTAGCCTTTTTCTATAACCACTCTGCAGATTCAGTTAAAATAACAGCTTGCTCTTTTTCAACTTGTATGAATCCACCAGATATTTTTGCTTCTTTAAATTTACCTTCTTTTTTTAGACGTAGAGTACCATCTGATAATCCTGCAACTAAAGGTCTATGGTTCTTTAATATACCTCTATCTCCTTCAGTAGTTCTAACTATTATCATCTCTGTTTGACCTTCATAGAAGACTTTTTCAGGAGTAACAATTTTAACCGCAAATTCGCTTGCCATTATTATCTACTCTCCTTCGCTTTTTCAACTGCCTCTTCTATACTTCCTACGAATAAGAAAGCTGATTCTGGTAAGTTATCATGCTTACCTTCTAATATTTCTTTGAAACTTCTTACAGTTTCTTTAACAGGTACATATTTACCTGGTATTCCTGTGAATTGCTCACCAACTGTAAATGGTTGAGATAAGAATCTTTCTATCTTTCTCGCTCTGTTAACAGTTATCTTATCTTCATCAGATAATTCATCCATACCAAGTATAGCTATTATATCTTGTAGTTCTTTATACTTTTGAAGTATAGATTGAACTGATATAGCTACTTCATAATGCTCTTTACCAACTATAGCTGGGTCAAGAACTCTAGATGTAGACTCTAATGGGTCAACAGCTGGGAATATACCTAGAGATGCTTTTTGTCTAGATAAAACTGTTTTTGCATCTAAGTGAGTGAATGTAGTAGCTGGTGCTGGGTCAGTTAAGTCATCGGCAGGTACATATACAGCCTGAACTGATGTTATAGACCCTTTATTTGTAGATGTTATTCTTTCTTGTAATCTACCCATTTCTGTTGCTAACGTTGGTTGGTATCCAACTGCTGATGGAGTACGTCCAAGAAGTGCAGAAACCTCAGATCCTGCTTGAGTGAAACGGAATATATTATCTACGAATAATAAAACGTCTTGTCCTTCTTGATCTCTGAAGTATTCAGCCATTGTAAGACCAGTTAAAGCAACTCTCATTCTTGCTCCAGGTGGCTCATTCATTTGTCCGAATACTAGAGCTGTTTTATTTATAACTCCTGTATCGCTCATCTCGTGGAATAAGTCATTACCTTCTCTTGTTCTCTCTCCAACACCTGCGAATACTGATATACCACCGTGTTGAGTAGCTATGTTGTTTATAAGCTCTTGTATAAGAACTGTTTTACCAACTCCAGCTCCTCCAAATAGACCTATCTTACCACCTTTTAAGTATGGTGCTAATAAGTCAACAACTTTTATACCAGTTTCTAATATCTCTGCTCCTGGATTTAATTCATCAAACTCTGGAGCTTTTCTGTGTATAGGGTTTTTAGGAGCATTTTTTGGTGCTTCCTTACCATCAACTGGTTCTCCTAATACGTTGAATATTCTTCCTAAAGTTTCTTCTCCAACAGGAACACTTATAGCAGCTCCTGTATCTACAACTTCCATACCTCTTACAAGTCCATCAGTTGAACTCATTGATATACATCTTACAGTGTCATCACCAACGTGTTGTGCAACCTCTATAACTATTTTTTTATCTCCGTGCTTTATCTCTAATGCATTTAATAGATTAGGTAAGCTTTTTTCATCATTGAACTTTACGTCAACTACTGGCCCGATAACCTGAACTATTTTACCTATGTTTGCCATGTCCTAACCTCCTTAATTATTGAGCTGAAGAAGCTCCTGCAACTATCTCAGATATCTCTTGAGTAACTGCAGCTTGTCTTGCTCTATTGTATTGTAATTCTAAATTAGATATCATTTCGTTTGCATTGTCTGTTGCTGATTCCATAGCTGTTCTTCTTGCAGCTTGCTCTGAAGCATAAGATTCAGCTAATCCTCCATATATCATTCCTGATACATATTTAGGAACTATAAATCCAAGCACAGTGTCTGGAGAAGGTAAATATTGAACTGATGCGCCAGTTTTTTTCTTCTCTTCGCCATTAGTAGCATCTACACTTACTGGTAAAAGCTTAACTATTCTAGGCTCTTGACTTAATGCCGAAACAAATTCTGTATATATTAACTTAACTTCATCTATATCTCCATTTTGATAAGAATCCATTATATCTTTTGATATTTTCATTATATCTTCGTAGTTAGCATTTTCTACTGATTCAACCATTCCTATAACATCGAAATCTCTTTTGCTAACAAACTCTTTTGCTTTTTTTCCTATAGTAACAACTTTAATATTTGTTGAGTCTTGAGTTTCTGCAACTAATGCTTTAAACACGTTAGAGTTGTATCCACCTGCAAGTCCTCTATCTCCAGCTATTACTACATAACATTTATTCTTAACTTCTCTTTGTTTAAGAAATTCGCTTTTTGCTCCGCTCGTATTTTTAGCTATATTATCTACAGCCTCTTTTAAAGTGTTAAAATATGCTTTTGAACTTTCAGCTTTTTCTTTAGCTCTTCTAAATTTAGAAGATGAAACTAATTCCATCGCTTTAGTTATTTGTTTTGTATTTTCAACACTGGCAATACGAGTTTTGATTTCTTTCATTCCAGCTCCTGCCAATTGAGTTACCTCCTTTTTTTAAAAAGGATTACGCTTCTACAACAAATTTCGTTTTGAAATCGTTTATAGCGTTTGTTAATTCTTGAGCAAATTCTTCATTTGCAAGAATTTTTTCTCCTATTTGTGGATAATTAGCATCTATAAATTCTAATAATTCTACTTCAAATCTCTTTATGTTGTTTACAGGTATATCTGCTAATAAGTTGTTAGTAACAGCAAATACCATTATAACTTGATCTGAAACCTTCATTGGTTGATGTTCTCCTTGCTTTAGAACCTCAACTATTCTTTCCCCTTGAGCAAGTCTCTTCTTAGTATCTTCATCTAAGTCAGATCCAAATTGAGAGAATGCAGCAAGTTCTTTATATTGAGAATAAAGAAGTTTTAATGGTCCTGCAACTTTTTTCATTGATTTTATTTGTGCAGATCCTCCAACCCTTGAAACTGATATACCAGGGTCAACCGCAGGTCTTATTCCTGAGTAGAATAATTCTGGTACAAGGTATATTTGTCCGTCTGTTATAGATATAACGTTAGTTGGTATATAAGCAGAAACGTCTCCACCTTGAGTTTCTATTATTGGTAATGCAGTTATTGATCCTCCGCCTAATTCGTCAGATAATTTAGCTGCTCTTTCAAGTAATCTTGAGTGTAAGTAGAATACATCTCCTGGATAAGCTTCACGTCCTGGTGGTCTCTTAAGTAATAATGACATCTCTCTGTATGCAACGGCATGCTTAGTTAAGTCATCATATACTATTAAAACATGTTTTCCATTAAACATGAATTCTTCACCCATAGCAACCCCTGCGTATGGTGCTAAGAATTGAAGTGGTGCAGACTCAGATGCAGTAGCAGAAACTACTATTGTATAATCCATTGCTCCACCTTTTTCTAATGTACTAACAACTTGAGATACAGTAGAACGTTTTTGTCCTATTGCAACATATATACATATAACATCTTTACCTTTTTGGTTAAGTATTGTATCTACACATATAGATGTTTTTCCTGTTTGTCTATCTCCGATAACAAGCTCTCTTTGCCCTTTACCTATTGGTATCATGGCATCTATAGCTTTTATTCCTGTTTGTAATGGTTCATGAACTGATTTTCTTGCCATTATTCCTGTTGCTTCAGATTCAACTGGTCTAAAGTTTGTTGCATTTATAGGTCCTTTTCCATCAACTGGTTGACCTAATGCATTTACAACTCTACCTATCATTTGCTCTCCAACTGGAACTTGAACTATTTTACCAGTTCTTTTTACGATATCTCCTTCTTTTATTCCAGAGTCATCTCCTAGTATAACCGCTCCTACCATTTCTTCTTCAAGGTTAAGAGCCATTCCGTATACTTTACCTGGGAATTCTAATAACTCTCCAGCCATAGCCTTTTCTAATCCATAAACACTAGCTATACCGTCCCCAACTTTTAAAACACTTCCTGTATCTGTTAACTCTACTTTATTTTCATAGTTTTTTATTTGCTCTTTTATTATAGCACTTATTTCTTCTGGTCTTAAATTCATGGGTTCACCGCCCTCCTAAGATATTACTTGAGATAGTTGTTCTTTCATCTTATCTAAACGATTCTTAACTGTTCCATCTATCTCTTCATTTCCAAGTCTTACTAGAACTCCTCCTAATACAGACTTGTCTATTTCATTTTTTAGAATAACTGTTTTATTATATTTGCCTGAAAGTTTAGATTGAAGTTGTTTAACCTCATCTTCACTCATAGGAACTGCTGTTATAGCAACTCCTTCTAGTATGTTATTTTTATCATTTAATAAAACTTTGAAAGATTCTTCTATATCACTTAATAATGATAATCTATCTTTATCAGTTAATATTTTCATGAAATTTAACATTTCTTTATTTAATTGAGATCCAAATATATTAGATATCAAATCTTTTTTATCATCCTTTGAAACTATAGGAGATTTTAATATATTTGCAAACTCTTTATTTTGATTTATTATATCTACTACAGCCTTTAGCTCATTGTATAGTTTTTCAGTTGAATTTGAATCTTCTCCAACTTGGAATAAGGCTTCAGCATATCTGTTTGCAACTATATTTATCATTGAGCTTCGCCTACCTCTTTTATAAAGTCATTTATTAGCTTTTCATGCTTAGACTTATCTAGGTCGCTTTCTATAACCTTAGATGCTGCAAGTAAAGCTATTGAAGATATATCATCTTTAACTTCATTCATAACTTTTTGTCTTTCTTGTGCTATATCTTTATTAGCTTTTTCTTTTATGCTTGTAGCTTCGTTTTTAGCTGTAGATATTATTTCTTCTGATTTCTTTTCTGCTCTTAAAGTAGCTTGTTTTATTATTTCTTGACCTTGCTCTTTAGCAGCACTTAATTTTTCTTCGAATTCTTTTTTGAACTTTTCACCCTCAGATTTTGATTTCTCTCCTTGAGCTAAGTTTGTTTGGATTTCTTTTTCTCTTGACTCTATTATTCCTAAAACAGGTTTAAATAAAAGTTTCTTTAAAATCCAAAATACTAAGAATGTATTTATTAATTGGAATAATAATTCATATGTTAATCCAATTAGTGGTTTTATTTCCATCCTTATTCCTCCTTTCCACTAATCACAATTCGTAATTAGGAGATGGTTCCCCACCTCCTATTATGATGCCTTAAAATTAAATTCTTATTATTTTGTGAATGGATTAGCGAATAGAAGTATTATAGCTACTACTAAACCATATATTGCTGAAGACTCTGCAACTGCTGCTCCAAGTAACATTGTTTGAGTTATATCACCTTTAGCTTCTGGTTGGTTACCAACTGCCTCTGCAGCTTTACCTGCTGCGAATCCTTGTCCTATTCCTGCTCCTATACCTGTTGCAACTGCAATACCTGCTCCTATAGCTGAACCTGCTAATATTATAGCTGTTTCCATGATTATTTCCTCCTTAAAATTTAAAAATTATTATTTTATTATTTTGTTTTTATTTACATATCAATTACTCTGTAGCACTTGATACAAATACCATTGTAAGCATTATAAATATGAACGCTTGTAATATACCAGCAAATATATCAAAGTATAAATGTAGTGGTACTGGTATTATTAATTGTCCAAAAGGTATATTTATACCTGTTAAAGTTGTTGACACAAAACCTAAGAATTGGTATAAAAGCGCCATTATAACAGATCCTCCTAATATATTACCAAATGGACGGAAACTTAATGATATAGGTTTTGCTAATTCACCTATTATATTAAGTAGTAAGAAAAGTGGTGTTGGTTCAAGTAGTTCCTTGAACATACCCATACCTTTTTTCTTTATACCTGCATAATAAATCATAAAGAATGTTATTAATGCCCATGCTAATGTAGTATCTAAGTCTGTTGTAGGAGATCTAAATCCTAATAAACCTATAAGGTTTGATACCGCAAAGAATAAAAATAAACTTCCTATATATGGAACCATAAAAGGTAAATCTTTTACACATTCTGCTCCCATAGTTGTCTTTACGAAATTGTCAAATCCACCTATAACAAATTCTAAAAATATTTGTACCTTACTAGTTGGTACCTTTTTTAAGTTTCTAGTTAATAAGAAAGCTGCTAAAGCAAGCCCTGCTATTATTAACCAACTTGTTACAACTGTATCACTTAGTTTAAAACTTCCTAAGTAAAGTACGTATTTAGCTTGAGTCATAGTTATGCCTCCTTTCTTTTAAGTTTATCTACTAATCTTTTTCCTAATATAGAAAACTTAGTGCTCAATAAGCCTATAGCAGTTCCAATAATACTTATATGTGGAGATTTTGCCGAGACAAATAAAACCACAGCTATTATTGTTATTCTTATTATATATCTACTAGTTGAATATATTTGAGCCTTAGTAGGAGGATACGTTACTGTTTTTTGTAACGAAATAGCTAATAACTTAAAATTAAGCATAGCTATTATACTCCCAAACAAAAGACCTATAAGCAATTCTTTTGGAGAGTGTGATAAAAACACAAACAGGATAGCTGCGATTAAATCAATTATAAGTATACCTTTATTTACGTCTCTTATTTGTTTTTCTAAAGTATTATTCATTTAATCACTTCCTTTTTGCATATACAATTAAAGTTTTATAAACACTACTAAATGCACCGCCTATTCCTAATAGAAGGAAAATTAACAATAAAAATGGAGTAGTTCCAAATCTTTCATCTAAATACTTTCCTATAAAAGTACATCCGAGGATTGGAATTAAAATCATTATCCCAACTTGACTTACTAAAGAAAGTAGACTAAGGGCCTGTACATATTTTCTATGTTTATCATTCATAATTATCATACCTCTATATATATTGTTTTATTA
>F157b_European_Toad__coassemble_53_pt1 | contig 12398 bp, 13 predicted proteins | sample F157b_European_Toad__metabat2_low_PE_001 | metagenome-assembled genome bin F157b_European_Toad
AAAGTTTTTAACATACTCTTTAATTGATAAAAACTCATGAATTGTCAACTCTGCAAATACAGAAACTTTATGTGATGGATTTTTTAACAATAAAATTTTTTGTTTAAATTCAATAAACTCAATTCTTGATAATAATTCGCTATCTAAGCTCAATATTATCACCTCCAAAAAATATAATGATAATAAACTATAATATGAAAAAATAAGATATATGAGACTAATTATGAAAAAATAAATAAAAAATGTATAAAAGACAAGCTATTGGAAAAAATATCCGTTAGAAGGAGGTTGTTTTTGATGTTCGAAAAGAAAAAAGAATTTCCTTGGCGAATACCAATAGTAATATTATTAGGTATAGTAGTTCTCGCTGGAGGAATTTATGTAGGATTTAAAGGTAAAGACTACTTTTTTACTAAAAAAACTAATCAAGAACAAAGTAAAGAAGTATCAACTAAGGAAATATTTAACCTAAGTGAAGACTGCGAGATTTGGGTAGAAAAAACTCTTGAAGATGGAACACCTAGTGAAGAAGCTCCAACTATGATATCTACCATTCCAAAAGAATTAGTAGGTAAATCAAAAGATTATATAACTAGTTATTTATCGAGCAAATATCCAGACAAGAACATAAAAAAAATAGATACATATGAAATAACATTACAAGAAAAGGAATCATTTAATGATAGAACTAAAGCTAACAAATTTGCAATTATAGACAATAAGGGTTATTTAAATATTTATAAATACGACAATAAAGGAAATAGAATATTTATAGAAGGTACGGAAGTAGAAACATCTTCATTGCCTAAAAAGGTTCAAGAAGAAGTCAAAACTGGAATATATGCAAATTCAGAAGAAGAAATATATGAAAGATTAGAAGATTTCGGAAGCTAAAATATAATTTTGCAAAACACAAAGAGATGAAGAGGAAACTTTTCATCTCTTTATCGTTTCTCTAAAAGTATGTTATTATATAATAATAGAACAAAAGTTTTGTTAAAGGAGAAATTATTAAAAAAATGATTATTTTGGGCATAGATCCAGGAATAGCTATAGTAGGTTATGGAATTATAGAATATAAAAATAATAAATTTAAAGTAATTGATTATGGAGCAGTTACAACACCTGCACATATGGATATACTTAGAAGACTAGAACTTGTATACAAAGGAATAGATATGCTTATAAAAAACTACAATATAGATGAAGTAGGAATTGAAGAACTATTCTTTAATAAAAACGTAAAAACAGCAATAACAGTAGCACAAGCAAGAGGTGTTACAATGCTTGCATGTGCACATAACAACATACCTGTATATGAATATACACCGCTTCAAGTTAAACAAGGAGTAGTTGGCTATGGGAGGGCTCAAAAGGCTCAAGTACAACAAATGGTCAAATCGTTCTTAAACTTAAAATCAGTACCAAAACCAGATGACGTAGCAGATGCACTAGCAGTTGCAATATGTCATTGTCATTCGAATAAATTAGAAAAAACATTAAAAAATATAGGGGGGCAATATGTATAGTTATATAAAAGGTACAATAGAAGAAATGAACTTAGATAGTTTAGTAATAGAAGCAAATGACATTGGATATAAAGTAAATGTATCATCAAATACTTTATCAGATGTTAAATTAGGACAAAAATGTAAAATACATACAAAGTTAATAGTTAGAGAAGATGATATGAGTTTATGTGGATTTTCAACAAAAGAAGAACTAAAAATGTTTGAATTATTAAACTCTGTTTCAAAAATAGGACCTAAAGTAGCTTTAGGAATTTTATCTTTTGCCACTCCAAAGCAAATAGGTGCATACATTGTAAGTGAAGATGTAGCAAAAATGTCCAAAGCACCAGGAGTAGGTAAGAAAACAGCAGAAAGAATAATACTTGAATTAAAAGATAAGATTGATAAAAATAATATTGAATTTGAACCAAATCTTCTTAATCAAGTACCTGTATCTGTATCTTCTGATGAAGCAGTTGATGCACTTGTTGCATTAGGTTATTCAACAAAAGAAGCAAAAGAAGCAGTTGATAAATGTAAAAAAGATGGAATGAACACAGAAGATATAATAAAAAAATCATTAACTTATATTATGAGTCAATCTCTTAAATAGAGGGGGAGAAAAATGTTTGAAGATGAAAATAGAATTATAACATCAACCATGCAAAATGAAGATGTAGACATAGAAAACAGTTTAAGACCTAAAAGTTTAGACGATTATCTAGGTCAAAAAAAAGCTAAAGAACTATTAAAAATATTTATAGAAGCAGCAAAAGCAAGAAACGAACAACTAGACCATGTTTTATTATATGGACCACCAGGACTTGGAAAAACAACACTTGCATCAATCATAGCAAGCGAAATGGGAGTAAACCTTAGAATAACTTCAGGACCTGCAATAGAAAGAGCTGGAGATTTAGCTGCAATACTTACAAACTTAAATGAAAATGACGTTTTATTTATAGACGAAGTACATAGAATAAGTAGAACTGTTGAAGAAGTATTATACTCTGCAATGGAAGATTATTGTTTAGACATAATAATTGGAAAAGGTCCATCTGCAAGAAGTATAAGACTTGATTTACCTAAATTTACATTAATTGGAGCAACAACAAAAGCAGGAATGCTTACAAATCCTTTAAGAGATAGATTTGGAGTAATATGTAAACTAGATTATTATACAGTTGAAGAATTAGCTCAAATAGTAATAAGATCATCATCAATACTAGGAGCTGAAATACAAATTGGAGGAGCAACAGAAATAGCCAAAAGGTCTAGAGGAACTCCAAGAATAGCAAATAGATTATTAAAAAGAGTAAGAGATTATGCACAAGTTAGAGCTAATGGAAATATAACTGATGAAGTTGCAAATGATGCACTAGAACTACTTGGAGTAGATAGTCTAGGACTTGACTATGTAGATGAGAAATTATTATGTACAATAATTGAAAAGTTTAATGGAGGTCCAGTAGGATTAGATACATTAGCAGCATCTATTGGAGAAGATAGAAATACTATTGAAGATGTATACGAACCATATTTACTTCAACTAGGATTTATAAATAGAGGTCCAAGAGGAAGAATAGCAATGCCACTTGCATATGAGCATTTAAAAATTCCATATCCAAAAGAAAAATAAAAATACTTAAAATACATTAAACATAGAAAAAATTTATTTTTTTTGTTATGATGTAATTTGTACTAAAAAATAGAAAGGACGTTTAAATTGAAAACAAGTGATTTTTACTTTGACTTACCAGAAGAATTAATAGCTCAAACTCCACTAGAAAATAGATCAAACTCTAGACTTATGGTTTTAGATAAAAAAACTGGAGAAATAGAGCATAAAATATTTAAAGATGTTATAGATTATTTAAACCCAGGTGATTGCTTAGTTCTTAATAATACAAGAGTAATACCAGCAAGACTTATAGGAGAAAAAGTTGATACTGGAGGGAAAATAGAATTTCTTTTATTAAAAAGAACAGATAAAGACGTATGGCAAGCTTTAGTTAAACCAGGAAAAAGAGCTAAAGTTGGAACTAAATTTTCATTTGGAAATGGAAAGCTTATAGGAGAGGTTATAGGACTTGCAGAAGAAGGTTCAAGGCTAATCAAATTTTATTATGAAGGAATATTTGAAGAAGTGTTAGATGAACTAGGTAATATGCCTCTACCGCCGTATATAACAGAAAGATTACAAGAAAGAGAAAGATATCAAACTGTTTATTCAAAACATAACGGTTCAGCAGCAGCACCTACAGCAGGGCTTCACTTTACAAATGAATTACTTGAAAAAATAAAAGAAAAAGGTATTGATATTGCATTTGTAACACTGCATGTTGGGCTTGGGACTTTTAGACCAGTAAAAGTTGATGATGTATTAGAACATGAAATGCATTCAGAATACTATATGGTTGATGAAGAAGCAGCTCAAAAAATAAATAAAGCAAAACAAAATGGAAATAAGGTTATATGTGTTGGAACTACTAGTTGTAGAACAGTAGAATCAGCAACTAATGAAAATGGAGAAATACTACCATCAAGTGGATGGACTAATATATTTATCTACCCTGGATATAAATTTAAAATGGTAGATAGATTAATAACTAACTTCCATTTACCAGAATCTACTTTAATAATGTTAGTTAGTGCATTAGTTTCAAAAGATTCTGTTTTAAATGCATATAACATAGCAGTTAAAGAAAAATATAGATTCTTTAGCTTTGGAGATGCAATGATAATTAAGTAAATTATCAAAGGAGAAAAATATGAAAAGACTAGCAGACAAAAGTTTTGCACTAAAAATTGCTTATGTATTTGAATCGTTATTAGCAATAGTTGTGCTAATTGCAGTATTTTTAGGAACAATAGATGTATTGAGAATTATATGGCATTCCTATATTGTAGAATATCAAACTCCAGTAAGATACGCTCAATTTAATGATTTGCTAGGACAAATACTACTTTTAGTAATAGGAGTAGAGTTAGTAGTAATGCTATCACTACACATTCCAGGAGCATTAATAGAAGTACTTTTATATGCAATTGCTAGGAAACTATTATTATTACCTAAAAGTGAAGGTATGTTAGAGTTATTATTAGGTATAATGGCTATTGCAGGATTATTTGCAATAAGAAAATACTTACTAACAAATGATAATAGTTCAATGAATGTAACTAGTATTCATTATGAAGATTGTGATGAAGAAGATAATGAATGCCATATTAGAAATTTACAAAAAGCATTAAAACATAAAAAAATAGACAAATAGAACAAGGAGAATAAAATGAGTGCAGTAAGATATGAACTTATAAAAACTTGCAAACAAAGTGGAGCAAGACTAGGAAGATTACACACTCCTCATGGAGTAATAGAAACACCTATATTTATGCCAGTTGGAACACAAGCAACTGTAAAATCAATGACACCAGAAGAATTAAAAGAAATAGGTTCTCAAATTATATTAAGTAATACATATCACTTATACATGAGACCAGGACATGATTTAGTTAAAGAAGCTGGTGGACTTCATAAATTTATGAACTGGGATAAACCAATACTTACAGATAGTGGAGGATTTCAAGTATTTAGTTTAGGACCATTAAGAAAAATAACAGAAGAAGGTGTTCATTTTAGATCTCATATAGATGGGTCAAAACACTTTATAAGCCCAGAAAAAGCTATGGAAATACAAAATGCTCTAGGGTCAGATATAATGATGGCATTTGATGAATGTGCACCATATCCAGCAGATAGAGAATATGTAAAAAATTCTTTAGAAAGAACTACTAGATGGTTAAAAAGATGTAAAGAAGCTCATAAAAATACAGAAAACCAAGCATTATTTGGAATAATACAAGGTGGAATGTATAAAGACTTAAGAGAGCAATCAGCAAAAGAAATATTAGAACTAGACTTACCAGGATATGCAGTTGGTGGATTAAGTGTTGGAGAGCCAAAAGAATTAATGTATGAAGTATTAGATTATACAGTACCTCTAATGCCTGAAGATAAACCAAGATACTTAATGGGAGTAGGAAGTCCTGATGACTTAATAGAAGGAGTTATAAGAGGAATAGATATGTTTGACTGTGTATTACCTACTCGTATAGCTAGAAATGGTACAGCTATGACTAGCGAAGGTAAAGTAGTAGTTAGAAATGCAAAATATGCAAGAGACTTTGGACCATTAGATCCAAACTGTGATTGCTATTGTTGTAAAAACTACACAAGAGCATATATAAGACACTTAGTAAAAGCAAACGAAATATTAGCAGCTAGACTTATAAGTACACATAACTTACATTTCTTACTAAACTTAATGAAACAAGTAAGAGAAGCTATAATGGAAGATAGACTTTTAGACTTTAGAAAAGAATTTTTCCAAAAATACGGCTATGAATTATAATTATTTTAAGTTATAATGATTTTATATGGAACTTAAAAAGGGTTTTAAATTATAACAAAGGAGTGATATAAATGCCTCAAGCAGCAGTTGGAATACTTATATGGGTTGTATTTTTTGCAATATTCTATTTCTTCTTAATAAGACCACAAAAGAAGAAAGACAAGCAACTTAAAGAAATGAGAGCAAATTTAGCTGTAGGAACTAAAGTTGTTACAATAGGTGGAATAGTAGCTAATGTAGCAAAAGTAGAAGAAGAACTTGTTATATTAGAAATCGGACCAAGTAGAACTAAAGTACCATTTGAAAAATGGGCTATAGCATCAGTTTTATCAAAATAAAATAATATTGTAATTACTATACCTTCCCTTGAATATATTTTATATGAGGGGAGGTTTTTTTATGGAAAAATCAAATAGCATATTCAAGGGACTAGGATATGCTTACATGATAACATTGGTATGTTTATTAATTTATACAGGATTACTTACATTTACCGATATGTCTGGAGAAAATATAATAATGACAACTTCTATAGTTACTACAATTTCAGCTGCAATAGGAGGATTTTACGCAGCTAAAAAAATAAAAGAAAAAGGACTTTTTTATGGTATATTGGTAGGATTACTTTACATAGTTTTTTTAATGATAGTTGTATTTTTAGCAAAAGACTCCTTTACATTTGAAATTACATCTTTATATAAAGTTTTACTAACATCACTTGCAGGTGGAATAGGAGGAGTTTTAGGAGTAAACTTTAAATAAATTTCCACTTCTTCAAAAATTATGATATAATCAATAAAGATTTATATAAGAATAGGAGGTAGTTTCGATGGAAAAGAAGCATATAAAAACTTTATCTAAAGCTACTTTAAAAGAAAGTGCATCAAAAGGTGGATGTGGAGAGTGCCAAACATCTTGTCAATCTGCTTGTAAAACTTCTTGCACAGTTGCAAATCAAGAGTGCGAAAGATAGTAAATATATCCAAAATAAAAAAAGCAGCTATTTAAGCTGCTTTTTTTATTGTTACATAAATGAATTTATATGATAAAATATATGTAGAAATGAACTAGGAGGAACTAAAATGAGTATGATACACAAGTTTTCAATGAACGGTTATAATATAGTATTAGATGTAAATGGGGGTTCAGTTCATGTTGTAGATGAAGTTGCTTACAACTTACTAGACCACTATAAAGAAAAATCTTTAAAAGAAATAATAGAAACATTAAAATCAACTTATACAGAAGAACAAATAAAAGAAGCATATAACGAAATAAAAACATTAGAAGATGAAGGGTTATTATATACAGAAGATGCATACAATCTTCATCCAAACTTCATAGATAGAAAAAAGGTAGTTAAAGCATTATGCTTACACGTAGCACACGACTGTAACTTAAAATGTAAATACTGCTTTGCAGCTCAAGGAGATTTCGGTGGAGCTAAAGAATTAATGAGCTTTGAAGTAGGTAAAAAAGCAATAGACTATTTAATAGCAAACTCTGGAAATAGAAGAAACTTAGAAATAGATTTCTTTGGTGGAGAACCTTTAATGAACTTTGAAGTTGTAAAACAACTTGTTGAGTACGGTAGAAGTGTAGAAAAAGAAAATAATAAAAATATAAGATTTACAATAACTACAAACGGAATATTACTAGATGATGAAAAAATAAAATATATAAATGAAAATATGCACAATGTAGTATTAAGTTTAGATGGAAGAAAAGACGTTAATGACAGAATGAGACCTACATTAAACGATAAAGGAAGTTATGATATCATAATGCCTAAATTTAAGAAATTAGTAGAAACTAGACCAAAAGACAAATACTACTATATAAGAGGTACATTTACTAGAGATAACTTAGACTTTTCAGAAGACGTACTTCACTTTGCAGATGAAGGATTTGAATTAACTTCAGTAGAACCAGTTGTAGATGATGAAAGCAATCCATTTGCACTTAGAAAAGAAGACTTAGAAACAGTATTTAACGAATATGAAAAATTAGCAGTTAAATACTCAGATAGATTATTAAACGGAGATAATTTTAAGTTCTTCCACTTTATGATAGACTTAAATCAAGGACCTTGTGTAATAAAGAGAATAACTGGATGTGGAGCAGGTAACGAATACTTAGCAATAACTCCAGAAGGGGATATGTACCCATGCCATCAATTTGTTGGTAAAGAAGAATTTAAACTAGCTAATATAAATGATGAAGAAATAGTACTACCTAAAAAATTAACAGATACATTTAAAAATGCTCATGTATATAGCAAAGAAGAATGTAAAAACTGTTGGAATAAATTCTACTGTTCAGGTGGATGTCATGCAAATGCAATGAACTTTAATGGAGATGTAATGAAACCTTATGAATTAGGATGCGAAATGCAAAAGAAACGTACAGAATGTTCAATAATGATACAAGCAAGACTAATGATAGAAGGAAACAAATAAATGATTAAAGATTATAAAGGAAATTTCCCGAAAATACATGAAAGTGTATTTATAGCTGAATCAGCTGATATAATAGGAAATGTTACAATAGGTAAAAACTCTAATATATGGTACAACTCAGTATTAAGGGGAGATGAAAATAATATAATCATAGGTGAAAATACAAATATACAAGATGGTACTGTAATTCATATAGAGCATGATTGTGATACAATAATAGGAAATAATGTAACAGTAGGACATAAAGCTCTTATACATGGATGTAAAATAGGCGATAATTCATTAATTGGAATGGGAGCTATAATACTAGGTGGAGTAGAAATAGGTGAATATACTTTAGTAGCAGCAGGAAGCTTAGTAACACCTAATAAAAAAATACCATCAGGCGTGCTTGTTATGGGGTCTCCAGCCAAAATTGTAAGAGAACTAACAGAAGAAGAAAAACAAAATCTTGTTAATTCTGCATTAAAATATGTAGAATTTGCAAATAATCATAAGTAGAAAGATGGGGCAATATATAAATATTGTCCTTTCTTCTCTTAAAAAACTAATTAAACTTAGACTAGGGTGTGAAAAATGAAAATAAGTTATAGACATTTAAAAAGATATAAAGAAATAGCGAGGATACTTTTAAAATATGGATTTAGCGTTGTTGTAGAAAAACTTAATATAGAGGGAATAGCTTACAAAATTCCTATAACTAATCCACCAGCAGATATAAAAAATATGACAATAGGTGAAAGGATTAGAAAAGTATGTGAGGAATTAGGTCCTACATATGTAAAATTAGGTCAAATACTAAGCACTAGAAAAGACTTATTTGACCAAAATATAATAAATGAACTTATAAAACTAAGGGATAATGTAGAAGTATTTGACACGCAAGTAGCTATTAATATATTAACGGAAGAATTAAATCAACCACTAGAAAAAGTCTTTGAAGAATTTAATCAAACACCTATAGCAGCAGCATCATTAGGACAAGTTTATGAAGCCAAATTAAAAACTGGAGAAACTGTAATAGTAAAAATACAAAGACCTAACGTAGAAGAAATTATAAAATCTGATATAGAAATATTAAAATCTATTTCAACTTCATTAGTTGACTTAAAAAAAGACTTAAATATAGATATAGAAAGTATAATAGGAGACTTTGAAGCTAAGATTTTAAGAGAATTAGACTATAATTTTGAAAGTATTAATGCTATCAAATTTCAAAATGTATTTTCAAAAACAAACGAAGTATATATACCTAAAGTATTTATGGAATCCACTACAAAAAAAGTATTGGTTATGGAAAAGATAGTTGGGGTAAAATTAAGTAATATCAATAAAATAAAACAACTAGGTTGGAATACTAAAAAAATAAGTGAAATAGGTATTAAATCTTTATTTAAACAAATATTTGAATATGGATTTTTCCATGCAGACCCACACCCAGGAAACATATTTGTTATAAATGAAAACTGTATAGCATATATAGATTTTGGGATGATGGGAATTATTGATAGAAAAATGCTAAACTTATTAAATTCAATAGCACTTGCAGCAATAGATAAAAACATAGATAGGGTAATATACCTACTCATGGAATTAGATGTAATATCATATGATACCAATATAGGTGGGTTACAACAAGATTTATTATATTTAATGCACTATTACTATGATGCACCAATTGAAAAACTTAGTTTAGGAGATATAATAAATGAAGTATTTAGATTTTGTAGAACATACAAGATAGTACTTCCATCTCAATTAGTAATACTTGCAAAATCATTAATAACATTAGAAGGAACAGCAAGAGACCTTGACCCTAAATTTTCAATGACAAGTGCAGGAAAATCATTTATTAAATACTATTATCTAAATAGACTAAAACCTGAGAACTTAATAAAAGAATCAAAATATAGTGTTCAAGAAACAATAGCAGATGCAAGAATAATTCCTAAACAGTTAAAATCAATTTTAAGAAACATAGAAAAAAACAACATAAAAATTCATATAGAAGATGTGAAATTTTCTAAACTTGAAAAGATAATAACAGACCTTGCAACTCAATTATCATTAAGTTTAGTACTTGCAGCATTATTAGTAGGCTCATCTCTAATAATATCCTCACCTAATGTAAATAATAGCATTTGGGTAAGAACACTTGCATTTTTAGGATTTGTTGTTTCATTTTTAGTAGGAATACTTTTAGTAATAAAAATAATAAGGTCGCAATACATAAAAAAATAGGGGGGATATACATGTTTAATAAAAAGTGGACACTTAAGTATAAAGGAAAAATAAAGGAATATGATTTAGGAAAAAAAATGAAAATTTCCCCGGAAATAGGTCAAATTTTAAAAAATAGAGGTATTGAAAATGAAGAAGATGCCGAAATTTTTATAAATCCATCATTAAAATACTTAAGAGACCCATTTTTAATGAAAGATATGAAAAAAGCTGTAGATAGAATAAAATATGCAATAGAAAATAATCAAAATATATGGATATATGGAGATTATGACGTTGATGGAGTATCATCTACATCAATACTATGCATATATTTTGATTCTATCGGATACCAAGTAAAATATTATATACCAAATAGGCTTGAAGAAGGATATGGAATAAATGAAGAAGCAATAAAAACATTAAAAGAGCAAAATTGTGATTTAATAATAAGTGTAGACTGTGGAATAACATCAATCAAAGAAGTTGAACTAGCAAATAAATTAGGAATAGACGTTATAATAACTGACCACCATGAAGTGCAAGGCGAAGTCCCTAATGCATATGCAGTAATAAATCACAAACAAAAAGATTGTAATTACCCATTTGATGTATTATGTGGATGTGGAGTTGCATTTAAACTAATTCAAGCTTTAACTCCTAAAGAAGAATTTAAAACTTCAATGTATAACTACTTAGAAATAGTAACCCTAGCTACAATATGTGATGTAGTCCCATTAGTAGATGAAAATAGGATTATAGTTAAAAATGGATTAAAACTTATGCAAGAAGGTAAAAATTTAGGGCTAAAAGAACTTATAAAAGTCTGTGGAATAGAAACAGATAAAATAGGCTCATCTCATATTGGATTTTCAATAGGTCCTAGAATAAATGCATCTGGGAGATTAGGGTATTCATACTTAGGAGTAGAATTATTTACAACAAAATCAAAAGAAGAAGCAATAGAAATTGCTAATTTATTAGAAGAAAAAAATAACGAAAGACAATTAATAGAAGCTAAAATGTATCATGAAGCAGAAGAAATACTTCTGAATGATAAAAACTATGAAAATGACAAAGTATTAGTAATAGCAAATAAAGGTTGGCAACATGGTGTTATAGGTATAGTAGCGTCTAAACTAACTGAAAAATACTATAAACCTACGATACTTTTAACAATAGAAGATAATGAAGCAACAGGCTCTGCAAGATCTATAAAAGGATTTAGCATATTTGATACATTATATAATTGTTCTGAACTTTTAAATAAATTTGGAGGTCATGAACAAGCAGCTGGGCTATCTATGGATGCTAAAAACATAGATTTATTAAGAAAAAAAGCAAATGAAATAGCAGATTATAGCCTTACAGAAGAAGATATGATAGAAAACATATCAGTAGAATTTGAACTAAATGAAAATGCTGTAGGTTTTAACTTAATAGAAGAACTTCACAGCCTAGAACCTTTTGGAATAAACAACCCAAGTCCAAGATTTATAATGAGAAACCTAGAAATAAGAAGTATATTTAGAATGGGAAAAGAAAAAAATCACTTAAAACTAAATTTAGAAAAAGATGCAATATATGAATGTGTTGGATTTAACATGGCTTATATGGCACCACAGTTTGATATAGGTGATAAAGTAGATGTATTATTCCAATTAGATGAAAATACTTATATGGGAAATAGGAAAATACAATTTTTACTAAAAGATATAAGAATGTCTTATCCAAAGGACACAAGCAAAGACTTACAAAGTATAAATTTATTTAAAAATATTATACCTAATATAGAC
>F157b_European_Toad__coassemble_54_pt1 | contig 12374 bp, 12 predicted proteins | sample F157b_European_Toad__metabat2_low_PE_001 | metagenome-assembled genome bin F157b_European_Toad
TTATAATATATATCTATTTTACCAATGATTATTGATTTGATATACTGTTTTTAGAAAAAATTTAAAGGAAGGATTAAACATGACAAAAATTAAAAATATATTACCCGGATTAATAGTATCAGTTATTATAGGATTTATAAGTATGTTTTTAGCTAAGTTTGTTCCAAGTTTAGGAGCTGCTACAATTTCTATATTTTTAGGTATGATATGTGGAAATTTATTTCTTAATAAAAAGGAATTTCATGATGGATACAAATTTTCAGAAACGGAATTATTATCATATTCTATAGTTCTTTTAGGAGCTACTTTAAGTGTTTCTACTATAATGGAGTTAGGATTAGGAGCAATTATATTTATAGTTATACAAATGTTTATAACAATAGTAGGAGCTATATTTATAGGTAAAAAATTAGGATTTAGCGAGAATTTTAGACTGTTAATGGCAAGTGGTAATGCTGTATGTGGTTCATCTGCAATTGCAGCTACAGCACCTGTTATAGAGGCAGACGATAAAGATAAAGGAATAGCAATAACAATAGTAAATGTAACTGGAGTAGTATTAATGTTATCACTACCGGTAATCTCAGGATTTTTATATAAACATGAATTAATAAAAACATCTGCAATAATAGGAGGCACACTTCAATCAGTCGGACAAGTTGTTGCAAGTGGTGCAATGGTAAATGAAGCAACTAAGGATTTAGCTACAATATTTAAAATAGTAAGGGTTATTTTATTAGTTGTCGTAGTATTTACATTTGGACATTTAAAAAATAAAAGTGCTGTTGAAGTTATAAAAGAGGAAGAAGTTGAAGTTACAAAAAAGAAAGTAAAAGTACCTTGGTATGTAATAGGATTTTTTATTACATGTGCATTATTTTCAATGAAATTAATACCTGTGGAAGTATCACATTTAGCCAAAGTATTAAGTAGTAAATTAGAAATAATTGCTTTAGCTGCTATAGGGCTTAGAGTTAATTTTAAAGACCTTTTAAAACAAGGTAAAGAAGTGTCTTTATATGGATTGTTTGTAGGAACTTTACAAGTAATAACAGCAATTGTATTAATAGCAATATTATTATAAAAAATGACCTTTTTAAGGTCATTTTTTATATATTTAATATACTTTTTATTTCATTACATAAAGCATCTAAGTGTTCAGGATTATTTATTAAATCAATTTTATTTATATCTACATATAAAACTGGAGATTCATTATATTCTTTAATCCAGTCATTATATCTTTTATGAAGATTAGACCAGTATTTTATATCAACTGATTTTTCCATTTCTCTACCTCTAAGATTTATTCTATTTATTATAGTATCTATAGAGCCATCTAAATATATCATTAAATCAGGTTTTTTCAAATGAGGAATCATATCACTAAATAATTCTCTATAAGTTATATAGTCTCTTTTGCTCATTTTTCCGTTATCATATAAATTTCTTGCAAATATTTCAACATCTTCATAGATACTTCTGTCTTGAATATTGTTAAGACCGTTATATGCTATTTCTTTTTGTTGTTTAAATCTTTGAGCCAGAAAATATAATTGCAAATGAAATCCCCATTTATTCTGGTCTTTGTAGAAATCTTCTAAATATGGATTACCATCTACTTTTTCAAAATGAGTTTCAAGTCCTAATTTTTCACCTACTAATTTAGTTAGTGTAGATTTACCAGCTCCTACATTTCCTGCTACTGTTATAAATAAGTCACGACTTAAAGATTTGTTTGATTTATTTACAAACTTAAACATTAGACTGTCCTCCTAAGGTGTTAATTGCATTTTCTACTTTTTGGATTATGAAATTTTTATCATTTTCATTATTTAAAAAATCTAAGTTTGAATTATCTATTTCTATTATAATTGGCTCTTTGACTAAAAAATTATGCTTTATAGATAAAGGGCTAAAATAATATTTGTATTCGTTGCTTAACTCTTTAATATAATTTATATCCATTTGTCTTTCAAAACTACGATCTCTCATTGCTATTCTATTCATTAAAACATCTGTACTAGAATTTAGATATATTATTATATCTGGTTGAGGCAAATCATTAATAAAAATATTATACATTTGTTTATATTTATAAAATTGTATATTATCAAGTGTTATTCCAGCGAATATAAGATTTTTAATAATATGATAATCGCTAACTACATTTATTCCTTCATCTAAAAATTTTTTTTGAGTATCTTCTAATTGCTTAATTCTATTAAATAAAAAGAACGATTCTGTTTGTAGTGCATACTCTTTAATATCTGTATAAAATTTCGATAAAAATGGATTTTCTTCTACTATTTCTCTTAATAAATTAAATCCAAAATGTTTATTTAATATATTAGCTAATGTTGTTTTTCCAACGCCTATAGGACCTTCTATAGCTATAAATATACCTCTATTTTGCATATAATCACCCTCTAAAAATAATGTCTTATTATTGTAGCAAAAAAGACAAATTAATTCTACCTTACTTTTTTTATTAAATTTAAGTGAATATGGGTAAACTTATTTGTAGAAGTTTATATAAAGGAGCGAAATTTATGGAAATTTATGAAAAAGAAAATATGGTTGTTTTAAAAGGGGTAATAGATTTTGAACCAAAGCATATATTTGAATGTGGACAATGTTTTAGATGGAAAAAAGAAGTTGATAATTCATATACTGGAGTTGCAATGGGAAGGGTTATAAATGTATCTAAAGAAGGAGATACAGTATATTTAAAAAATACTAATTTAGAAGATTTTAATAATATTTGGAAAGAGTACTTTGATTTAGATACGGATTATTCTAAAATAAAAAATCAATTAAAAAATATGGATGAATATTTAAAAAAAGCGACTGAATTTGGAGCGGGAATTAGAATTTTACGTCAAGATCCTTGGGAGATGTTAATTTCATTTATAATATCTTCTAACAATAGAATACCTATGATTCAAAAGGCTATAAAAAATTTATCAAAGGAATATGGCACTTATATAGGAAATTTCAGAGGAGAAGAGTACTACAATTTTCCAACACCTGAACAATTAAATAAAGCTACTATTGAAGAAATAAGAGCATGTTCTACAGGTTTTAGAGATAAGTATATAAAATCTACTACAGAAAGAGTAATAAATGAGTCTGAAGATGTATATAATTATAAAAGTTTATCTACAGAAGAGTGTAGAAAGAAACTTATGGAATTTAGCGGAGTAGGACCGAAAGTTTGTGATTGTATATCTTTGTTTGGAATGCAAAAGTATGATACATTTCCGGTTGATGTATGGGTAAAAAGAGTTATGCAAGAATTTTATGTAGAAGATGATATGAGCTTAGCTAAAATAAGAAAATATGCATTAGATAAGTTTGGAGATTTATCAGGGTTTGCTCAACAGTATTTATTTTATTATGCTAGGGAATTAGGAATAGGAAGAGAGAAATAATTGTAAAAAAATATCGAATAAAAATACTATAAAATTTTTTAAGACTATTGAAAAATACACAAATATGATATATCATAAACTTGTTAGCACTCTTAATCACAGAGTGATAAGGTACATAGATTTCATTAGGAGGGATAATTATGAAGATAAGACCATTAGCTGACAGAGTAGTGATAAAAAAAGTAGAAGCAGAAGAAAAAACTGCAAGTGGGATAGTTTTACCTGGAGCAGCTAAAGAGCAGCCTCAAATAGCTGAGGTAATAGAAGTTGGACCTGGTGGAATAGTAGATGGTAAAGAAGTAAAAATGGAATTAAGTATAGGGGATAAAGTTATATATTCTAAATATGCTGGAACAGAAGTAAAATTAGAAGGTCAAGAATATACTATATTAAAACAAAGTGAAATATTAGCAGTAATTGAATAATTATAAAGGGAGGATTGAGGATATGTCTAAAGAAATTAAATTTGCACAAGAATCAAGATCAGCTTTAGAAGCTGGTGTAAATAAATTAGCAAATACAGTTAAAGTAACATTAGGACCTAAAGGAAGAAATGTTATATTAGATAAAAAATTTGGAGCTCCACTTATAACAAATGATGGAGTTACTATAGCAAAAGAAATTGAATTAGAAGATAGATTTGAAAACATGGGAGCTCAATTAGTTAAGGAAGTGGCAACTAAGACAAATGATGTAGCTGGTGATGGGACTACAACTGCAACTGTTTTAGCTCAAGCCATAATAAGAGAAGGATTAAAAAATGTAACTGCTGGAGCTAATCCTGTGCTTTTAAGAAAAGGTATACAAAAAGCAGTTGAAGTAGCAGTTGAAGAATTAAAAAAACAATCAAGAACTATAGAAACTAAAGAATCTATATCTCAAGTTGCATCTATATCTGCAGGAGATGAAGAGGTTGGTAATTTAATAGCAGAAGCTATGGAAATAGTGGGAAAAGATGGTGTTATAACTGTTGAAGAATCAAAAACAATGCATACTGAGTTAGATGCAGTTGAAGGTATGCAATTTGATAGAGGATTTGTTTCAGCATACATGGTAACAGATGTTGATAAAATGGAGGCTGCTTTAGATGATCCATATATATTAATAACAGATAGAAAAATAAATAATATACAAGATATATTACCAGTATTAGAGCAAATAGTACAACAAGGTAAGAAGTTATTAATAATAGCTGAAGATATAGAAGGTGAAGCATTATCAACATTAGTGATAAATAAATTAAAAGGTGTATTTGATGTTGTTGCTGTTAAAGCTCCTGGATTTGGAGATAGAAGAAAGGCTATGTTAGAAGATATAGCTATACTTACAGGATCTACTGTTATATCTGAAGAATTAGGATATGATTTAAAAGATGCTGATGTATCTATGTTAGGTAGAGCAGGTTCTGTAAAAGTTACAAAAGACAATACTACTATAGTAGATGGATTTGGAGATAAAAAATCTATAGAAGATAGAGTTAGTCAAATTAAGCATCAAGTAGAGCAAACAACTTCTGATTTTGATAAAGAAAAATTAATGGAAAGATTAGCTAAGCTTGCTGGTGGAGTAGCTGTTATAAAAGTTGGAGCAGCTACCGAAATAGAGCTTAAAGAAAGAAAATTAAGAATTGAAGATGCTTTAAATGCTACAAGAGCAGCTGTTGAAGAAGGTATAGTTGCAGGTGGAGGTACAGCGCTAGTTAGTGTAATACCAGTTGTAGAAAAATTAATAAGCGAGCTTGAAGGAGAACTTCAAGTAGGAGCTAAAATTATAAGAAGAGCTTTAGAAGAACCATTAAGACAAATAGCAACTAATGCAGGTCTTGAAGGTGCTGTTATAATACAAAAAGTAGTAAGCGAAGACCCTGAAATAGGATTTGATGCATTAAATGAAAAATATGTAAATATGGTTGAGGTTGGTATAGTTGACCCAACTAAGGTTACTAGAACTGCATTACAAAATGCAGCATCTATAGCAGGAGTATTCTTAACAACAGAAGCAGCTGTTGCAGATATTCCAGAAGAAAGTCCAGTACCTCCAATGGCTGGAGGAATGCCTCCAATGATTTAGGTTTTACAAAATGAATTAAGAAGGGATTATATCTTTTAGATGTAATCCCTTTTTGTTTTTATCAACTGGAAAAGGTGTGCTTAGTGTGCTAAAATTATTATAAATACATAGATTACAGGGGGTATTTATGGACATTAGGGGTTTATTAGAACAAGTAAAAAATAATGAAATAGATATAGATTTAGCTATGGACAAGCTTAAAGATTTGCCTTACGAGGACATTGGATATGCCAATATTGACCATCACAGGCAAATAAGAAATGGGTATCCTGAAGTGATTTATTGTGAAGGTAAAAGTGATGAACATATTTTAGGAATAATAAAAAAAATGAGCGAAAAAGGTTCAAATATACTAGGAACTAGATGTAGAAAAGAAACATATGAAAAGATTAAATATTTATATCCAAATTGTGAATATGAGAAGCTTTCTAAGATATTAAAAATAAAAAATAAGCCTATAAATAATATAGGAAAAGGAAAAATTGTAGTTGTTACAGGTGGAACATCGGACATTCCTGTAGCAGATGAAGCATACTATACTGCGAAATTTTTAGGAAATGACGTAGATAGAGTTTATGATGTAGGAGTTGCAGGAATACATAGGTTATTAAATAAAATAGATATAATTAGACAAGCTAGAGTTTTAATTGTTGTAGCTGGAATGGAAGGAGCATTACCAAGTGTTGTAGGAGGATTAGTAGATGCACCGGTTATTGCAGTTCCAACATCAGTAGGGTATGGAGCTAATTTCAATGGGTTATCAGCGTTATTAACAATGTTAAATAGTTGTGCATCTGGAATATCTGTAGTTAATATAGATAATGGTTTTGGAGCTGGATATTTAGCAGCAACTATAAATAAATTAGATTAGGGAGAGGGGAATTTTTATGGAAGAGAGAATATTATATTTTGATATTGTAAACGGTATTTCTGGGGATATGACACTTGCTAGTTTGTTAAATTTAGGTGTTCCTGAAGAAATTTTTTTAGAAGAACTTAAAAAGTTAAATTTGGAAGATGAATATAGCATAGAAGTAATTTCTAAAAATGAAAGTGGTATAGTTGGAACAAATGTAAATGTCATAGTTAAAGAAACTAATGCACATAGACATTTAGTTGATATTTTTGACATTATTGATAAATCATCTTTAAATGAAAGTATTAAAAAAAGAGCTAAAAATATATTTATGACTGTAGGAGAAGCAGAAGCTAAAGTTCATGGAACAACTATAGATAAAATACATTTTCATGAGGTTGGAGGAATTGATTCTATAGTGGATATTGTGGGATGTTCTATATTAATAGATTTATTAAATATAGATAAAGTATATTCAAGTTGTGTTCCAGTTGGTTCTGGATTTGTAAAATGTGACCACGGAATTATGCCAGTTCCTGCACCTGCTACTATAGAAATTTTAAAGGGAGTTCCTGTAAAAATAAATAGCGTAGAAGGAGAGTGTACTACACCTACTGGAGCGGCAATAATAAAAACATTATGCAATGAATTTAAAGATAGTTTAGAATTTGAAGTTAATAAAGTTGGATATGGAATTGGGGATAAAGAATTTGAAATTCCAAATATGTTAAGAGCGATTTTAGGAGTAAAAAAAAAGAAGAAACAGTTTGCGAAATAAACTGTAATATAGACGATATGTCATCTGAGATATTTTCATATTTATACGGAAAATTTATTAAAGAAGGGGCTTTAGATATATCTACAGAAAGTATATATATGAAAAAAAATAGACCTGCTATAAAATTATCGGTTTTATGTAAATCAAATGATTTAGAAAAATTTATAGAGTTAATTTTAACAGAAACTAGTACTTTTGGAGTTAGATTTAATGAATATAAAAGGGCAACTCTTTTAAGAAAATTTAAAACAATTAACTGTGAATATGGTCAGGTAAAAGTTAAAATTGGGTACTACAAAAATAAAATTTTAAAAATTACACCAGAGTATGAAGATTGTAAAAAAATAGCTCAAACTCTTGAAATACCTATAAAACAAGTTTATGATAATATAAATTTTTATATAAAAAATAATTTTTAAAAGTTGTTGACACAATTCAAAAAATTTGATAAATTAGTAAACAACTTAAATAAAATTGTATACAAAAATAAAATAATAAATAAAAGTCACTCATATATACTCAGAAATACGGTCTGAGAGTCTCTACCGGGATACCGAAAATATCCTGACTATGAGTGGAATTATTATAGACAAAAACTCTATCATCATTTAAGTAAATCTATAGGCTGAGTGTATCCCTATAGGTTAGCTATAACTTACGAGTTTTAAAAGCCTGTATAGTAATTTCACTTATAAGAAATAACTATGCGGGTTTTTTTTATACCAAATTTTAAAAATAAAAGATTAAATACTAAAAATAAAGGGGGCAATGTATATGGCAAAGATATTAAAAGAAGGATTAACATTTGATGATGTATTGTTAGTTCCTCAAAAATCAGAAGTATTACCAAAGGATGTTTGTACACAAACACAATTAACAAAAAGTATAAAATTAAATATACCTTTAATGAGTGCAGGAATGGATACTGTAACTGAATCAAAGATGGCTATATCTATGGCAAGACAAGGTGGAATAGGAATAATACACAAAAATATGTCCATAGAAGCACAAGCTTTAGAAGTTGATAAAGTAAAAAGAAGTGAAAGTGGAGTTATAGTAGATCCATTTTTCTTAACTAAAGAGCATACTATAAAAGATGCTGATGATATAATGGCTAGATATAGAATATCTGGAGTGCCTATAGTAGATAATGAACACAAATTAATTGGAATAATTACAAATAGAGATATAAAATTTGAAGATGATTTTTCAAAAAAGGTAGAAGATGTAATGACTAAAGATAATTTAGTTACCGCAACAGAGGGAATAAATTTAACGGAAGCTCAACAGATTTTAAAAAAGTATAAAATAGAGAAATTACCAATAGTTGATAAAGAAGGAAAATTAAAAGGACTAATAACAATAAAGGACATAGAAAAGAAAATACAATATCCTAATTCAGCAAAAGATGCTCAAGGAAGATTGTTATGTGGAGCAGCTCTTGGGATAAGTGCTGATTTAATGGATAGAGTTGATGCATTAGTTAAAGCAAATGTAGATGTAGTTGTATTAGATAGTGCGCATGGGCATTCTATGGGTGTAATAGATGCATTAAAAAAAGTAAAAGAAAGATATCCTAAATTACAAGTCATAGCTGGAAATGTTGCAACAGCAAAAGCTACAAAAGATTTAATAGAAGCTGGAGCGGATTGTGTAAAAGTAGGAATAGGACCAGGGTCTATATGTACAACAAGAGTTGTAGCAGGAATAGGTGTTCCACAAGTAACAGCGGTTATGGATTGTGCTGAAGTTGGTCAAGAATATGGAGTTCCAGTAATTGCAGACGGAGGAATAAAATACTCAGGAGATATAGTAAAGGCTTTAGCTGCAGGAGCATCAATATGTATGATGGGATCTATGTTTGCTGGAACAGAAGAAAGTCCAGGAGAAACAGTTTTATATAGAGGAAGATCATATAAAACATACAGAGGAATGGGCTCAATTGGAGCTATGGAAAAAGGGTCTAAAGATAGATACTTCCAAAATGATGCTAAAAAATTAGTACCTGAAGGTGTTGAAGGAATGGTTGCTTATAAAGGTAAAGTTGAAGATATAGTTTACCAAATGATAGGTGGAATAAGAGCCGGTATGGGATATTGTGGAGCAGCGACTATAAAAGACTTAATGGAAAATGGAGAATTTATAAAAATAACTGCTGCTTCATTAAAAGAAAGTCATCCACATGATATAACTATAACAAAAGAAGCTCCAAACTATAGCACTCAAGGGGAGGTATAAGAATGAAAAAGAATCATGAAATAGTTTTAGTAATAGATTTTGGTGGTCAATACAATCAATTAATAGCAAGAAGAGTTAGAGAAAATAATGTATATTGTGAAATATTACCACATACTACAGATATAGAAATAATAAAATCTAAGAACCCAAAAGGAATAATATTTACTGGAGGTCCAAATAGTGCTTATTTAGAAGAATCTCCTAAAATATCGAAAGAAATATTTGAAATAGGAGTTCCTATTTTAGGAATATGTTATGGGGTTCAACTAATGGCTCACTTATTAGGTGGAAATGTAAGAAAAGGATCTAATAGTGAAAAAGAGTATGGAAAAACTTCTATAACATATAATAATTCTGAGATATTTAAAGGAATATCAACTAATACTGTATGGATGAGTCATACAGATTTAATAGATGTTCTTCCAGAGGGATTTGAAGTTGCTGCTTATACTAAAGATTGTCCAGTTGCAGCTATGCATAATCCAGAAAAAAAATTATATGGAGTACAATTCCATCCAGAAGTTGAACATTGTTTAGAAGGAGATAAAGTATTAAGAAATTTCTTATACAATGTATGTAAAGTTAGTGGAGATTGGACTACAGATTCATTTATAGATGAAAAAGTTAAAGAACTAAAAGAAATTATCGGAGATAAAAAAGTACTTTGTGCATTAAGTGGTGGGGTAGATTCATCAGTTGCGGCAGTACTTGTTCATAAAGCTATAGGGGACAATTTAACTTGTGTATTCGTAGATCATGGGCTTCTTAGAAAAAATGAAGGTAATGATGTAGAAAGAATATTTAGAGATAAGTTTGATATGAACTTAATAAGAGTAAATTGTGAGGATAGATTTTTATCTAAATTAAAAGGAATAACAGAGCCTGAATCTAAGAGAAAAATAATAGGTGAAGAATTTATAAGAGTATTTGAAGAGGAATCTAATAAATTAGGTAAAATGGATTTCTTAGTTCAAGGAACTATATACCCTGATGTTGTAGAAAGTGGACATGGAGAAGCTGCTACTATAAAATCTCATCATAATGTTGGTGGAATACCTGAAGATATAGAGTTTAAAATAGTTGAACCTCTAAGAGAACTTTTTAAAGATGAAGTTAGAAAAATAGGTTTAGAACTTGGGATAGACTATGATTTAATATATAGACATCCTTTCCCAGGGCCAGGACTTGGAATAAGAGTAATAGGTGAAGTAACTAAAGAAAAATGTGATATTTTAAGAGAAGCTGATGCTATATACATGGATGAGTTAAAAAAGGCTGGATTATATAGCGAAATATGGCAAGCATTCGCTACTTTACCAGATGTAAAAACTGTTGGAGTTATGGGAGATGAAAGAACATACGCTTATTTAGTTGGAATACGAGCAGTTACATCTTCTGATGGAATGACTTCAGATTGGTATAAAATGCCTTATGATGTATTAGAAAAAATATCTAACAGGATAGTTAATGAAGTTGATGGAGCAAATAGAGTTGTTTATGACATAACTAGTAAGCCTCCAGGAACTATAGAGTGGGAATAAAAAAATAAAAAGCTTAAGCTTTTTATTTTTTTATAAATTTATCATCAAGGAGGAAAACATGCAGAATTTTTTAGAAAAACTTTTTAGACTAGAAGAAAATAACACAAATATAAAAACAGAAGTTTTAGCAGGAGTAACAACGTTTATGACTATTGCTTACATATTAGTTGTAAATCCTAGTATATTAGGTGAAGCTGGTATGGATAAAGGTGCTGTATTTACTGCAACGGCTATAGCTTCTGCAATAGGGTGCTTAATAATGGGATTATTAGCTAATTATCCTATAATATTAGCTCCGAGCATGGGAATAAATGCATTTTTTACTTATACTGTTGTTTTAGGAATGGGTTACACATGGAAATTTGCATTATGTGCAATGTTTATAGAAGGTATTATATTTATTTTATTAACTGTAACTAATGTCCGTGAAAAAATAATAGAGTGTATGCCAGACGTATTAAAACATGCTATAACAGCTGGAATAGGATTATTTATAACATTTATAGGGCTTGTTAATGCTGGGATTATTCAACAAGGTGGAGCTATAATTTCATTAGGAAATATGAAATCTCCATCAGTAATTTTATCTTTATTAGGACTAATAATCGCAGCAACTTTATTAATAAGAAATATAAATGGAGCATTTTTAATATCTATAATAATCACATCTATAATAGGTATGGTATTTATGATAGTTCCTATGCCTAAAGGATTAATAGATTTGCCACCATCAATAAGTCCTGTATTTATGAAGGTTTTTGATGTAGGACAAAGTCAAATATTTAGTATAGATATGGTAGTAATAGTTCTTACATTATTATTTGTTAATATGTTTGATTCAATTGGATTTTTATTAGGTATAGCAGATAAAGCTAATTTATTAGATGAAAATGGAAATATGCCTAATGTAAAAAAAGCATTATTAGCAGAATCTATTTCTACTACTATATCTTCAGTATTAGGAACATCAACACTAGCAACAACTGTTGAAAGTGGATCTGGAATAGCTGTTGGAGGAAGAACAGGATTAACTGCAGTAATAACTGGAATATTATTTATAGTTTCGTTATTCTTTGCGCCGTTATTTGTATCAATACCATCACAAGCAACAGCCCCAATACTTATATTAGTAGGATTTTTAATGGCAAGTTCAATATTAAGAATTAATTTCGATGACTTTACAGATGCTATACCAGCATTTATAACATTTGTAATGATGCCTTTATCATATAGTGTTGCAGATGGAATTATGTTTGGTATAATATCATATACATTTTTAAAATTAGTTAGTGGGAAGAAATCTCAAGCTAAATTATCATTAATTATACTTAGTATAGTTTTTATATTAAAGTTTGGTTTATTATAAATTAATCTTAAAAGAGATGTAAATTTAAAATTTACATCTCTTTTTTATTTATATAAAATAATTTTAAATATAAAGTTTGACAAGATATTAC
>F157b_European_Toad__coassemble_55_pt1 | contig 12240 bp, 11 predicted proteins | sample F157b_European_Toad__metabat2_low_PE_001 | metagenome-assembled genome bin F157b_European_Toad
ATATAATATACTATATAAGGTTAAATGAATAAATAGTATATCACAATAAAGAGGAGTGTGATTATTATTCAACTTAATAATAGACAATTAAAAATAATAGATATAGTTAAGGACAATGAACCAATAACAAGTGAAAGTATAGCGGCAAAACTTAACGTAACTAGAGCCACACTAAGATCTGATTTAGCTATCCTTACCATGACAGGAGTTTTAGATGCTAGACCTAAAGTTGGATACTTTTACTCGGGTATAGATAAGGTTAATCTATTAGGAGATAAAATAAAAAATAAAACAGTTTCAGATATTATGAGTATACCTATAATGGTAACTCAAGATACGAGTGTTTATGATACTATAGTTAACATATTTTTATCAGATGTTGGAAGTGTATTTATAATTGATGATGATAAAGAATTATGTGGGATAGTATCTAGAAAAGACTTATTAAAATCAACAATAGGTGGTGGAGATATAAATAAAATACCTGTAGGTATGATAATGACAAGAACCCCAAATGTAGTAACTGTTTCAACTGAAGATAGTGTTGTATTAGCAGCTAAAAGAATAATAGAACATGAAGTTGATTCAATACCTGTAGTTGAAGAGATAAACACAGATAATGAGATTAAGCATAAAGTTGTTGGAAGAGTTTCTAAAACTAATATAACTAAATTATTTTTAGAGATAGCAGGTAATTAAAGGAGGAGTATATGGAAAATTTAGTCATATATGTAATATCTGATTCAGTAGGTGAAACAGCACAACAGGTTACTAAAGCCGCAATTTCTCAATTTAAAATAGAAAATAACTATGATATAAGAAGATTTCCATATGTTGTGGAAGTTAAATTTTTAGAAGAAATATTAAAAAGTGCGAAAGAAGAAAATGCAATAGTTGTATATACATTAGTAGAACAAGACCTTTTAATATTTACTGAAAATTATTGTAAAAAGGAAAATTTAAGCTATATAGATTTAATGACACCAATATTAAATGAAATATCTAGTAAAATAGGCCTTAATCCAAAAAGAGAACCAGGAATTATAAGGAAATTAGATGAAAGCTATTTTAAAAGAGTAGAAGCAATAGAATTTGCTGTTAAGTATGACGATGGTAAAGACCCAAGAGGAATATTACAAGCTGATATAATATTACTTGGAATATCGAGAACTTCTAAAACACCATTAAGTATGTATTTAGCAAATAAGAATATAAAAGTTGCAAATGTTCCTTTAGTTCCAGAAATTCCAATACCTAAAGAACTTTATGAAATAAACCAAAAGAAAATAATAGGACTTACTAATACACCTGAAAAATTAAACCAAATAAGACAAGAACGATTAAAAGCCTTAGGTTTATCTAGTGATGCAAATTATGCAAAACTTGATAGAATTCTTCAAGAATTAGATTACTCAGATAGAATAATGAAAAAAGTAGGATGTCCAGTTATAGATGTTTCAAGCAAAGCAATAGAAGAGACTGCAGGAATTATAATGGATATAATAAATGAAAATGGGTTGAAAATTTTTAGGGGCAATGATAAATAATATTTTAGTGCACATCGAAATAAATTCGGTGTGTACTATAAATCTTATTTATTATTTGAATAGGATTTATATAATTAGAAATTAAATATAATAAATTATTGTATATAAAACATACTAGGAGGAGTTCAAATGAGTAAGTTTGTTTACAGTTTTTCTGAAGGTTCAAAGGAAATGAGAAGTCTTTTAGGAGGTAAAGGTGCTAACTTAGCTGAAATGACTAAAATAGGATTACCAGTCTCTCCAGGTTTTACAATAACTACACAAGCTTGTAATGATTATTATGCAAATAGAGAAGTTATAAGAGAAGATGTAATTTTACAAGTTGAAGAAAAGTTATTAGAATTAGAAAAAACTCTAGATAAAAAACTAGGATCTAATGAAAAACCTTTACTATTATCTGTTCGTTCTGGTGCTGTTTTTTCAATGCCAGGTATGATGGATACTATATTGAACTTAGGATTAAATGATGAATCAGTTAAAGCCTTAGCTAAAAATACTAATAATGAAAGATTTGCATATGACAGTTATAGAAGATTTATACAAATGTTTTCAGATGTAGCTATGGAAATACCTAAATATAAATTTGATAATATACTGGATAAAGTAAAAGAAGACAAAGGTTATAAATTTGATACAGAACTTACAACGGAGGACTTAAAATTTATAGTTGAAGAATACAAAAATATATACAAAAAAGAATTGCATCAAGAATTTCCACAAAACCCAAAAGAGCAGTTATTAGCATCTATAAAGGCGGTATTCAAGTCTTGGAACAACCCTAGGGCAAACGTTTATAGAAAATTAAACGATATACCTCATAATCTTGGAACAGCAGTAAATATTCAGTCAATGGTATTTGGTAATATGGGAGAAAGTAGTGGAACAGGAGTTGCATTTACTAGAAACCCAGCAACAGGAGAAAAGAAATTATTTGGTGAATACTTAATAAATGCACAAGGAGAAGATGTTGTTGCAGGTATTAGAACACCAAAAGATATATATACATTAAAAGAAGCTATGCCTAATATTTATAATGAATTTGTAAATATAACAAATATACTTGAAAAACACTATAAAGATATGCAAGATATAGAATTTACAATAGAAAATGAAAAATTATATATACTTCAGACTAGAAATGGAAAAAGAACTGCAAAAGCTGCAATAAATATTGCTGTTGATTTAGTTAAAGAACAAATAATAACTGAAAAAGAAGCTATAATGCGAATTGAACCTAACCAATTAGATCAATTACTTCATCCAAATTTTGAAGAACAATCTTTAAAAAATGCAAAACTTATAGCTAAAGGTTTACCAGCATCTCCAGGTGCTAGTAGTGGTAAAGTTTACTTTAATGCAAATGATGCAGTTAAGGAATCTGAAAAAGGAGAAGAAGTTATCTTAGTAAGATTAGAAACATCTCCAGAAGATATAGAAGGAATGGTAGCATCTCAAGGTATACTTACAGCAAGAGGTGGAATGACATCCCATGCAGCAGTTGTAGCAAGAGGAATGGGTAAATGTTGTGTTGCTGGATGTGGAGAAATAAAGGTAGATGAATTTTATAAAGAAATTACTATAGATAATTTAATTATAAAAGAAGGTGACTATATATCACTAGATGGTTCAACTGGTTGTGTATACCTAGGAAAAATAGAAAAAACAGATGTTGAACTTAAAGGAAAATTTGAGACATTAATGAACTGGGTAGATAAATATAAAAAGCTACAAATAAGAACAAATGCAGATACTCCTAGAGATGCAAGTGTTGCTATAAAATTTGGAGCAGAAGGAATAGGACTATGCAGAACTGAGCATATGTTCTTTGATGAAGATAGAATACCAGCAGTTAGAGAAATGATTTTATCAAAATCATTAGAACAAAGATTAAAATCATTAAATAAATTACTACCAATGCAAAAAGAAGACTTTATCAATATATTTAAAGTAATGAATGGAAGACCTGTAAATATAAGATTATTAGACCCACCATTACATGAGTTTTTACCACATGATGATAAAGCTATAGAGAAATTAGCTAAATCTATGGATATGGAAGTTAAGGAAATTAGAAAAAGAATAATAGATTTACAAGAATTAAATCCAATGCTTGGACATAGAGGATGTAGACTGGCTATAACTTATCCTGAAATAGCAAAAATGCAGGCAAAAGCAATAATACAAGGAGCTATAGAAGTTAAGAAAACTGGAATAGATGTAAATCCAGAAATAATGATTCCTTTAGTAGGAGAAGTTAAAGAATTAAAAAATATAAAAGAAAATGTAATAGATATAATAAATGAAGAACTAAAAAAATCAAATGTTAAAATAGATTATAGTGTAGGAACTATGATAGAAGTGCCAAGAGCATGTTTGACTGCTGATGAAATAGCAAATGAAGCTGAATTTTTCAGTTTTGGAACAAACGATTTAACTCAAATGACGTTTGGATTTTCAAGAGACGATGCAAATAAATTCTTAGGCGATTATTTAAATAATGAAATTCTTGAAAAAGACCCATTCCAAGTATTAGACCAAAATGGAGTAGGTAAATTAGTTCAAATGGCAACTAAATTAGGAAGAAGTGTAAAACCAAATCTTAAATTAGGTATATGTGGAGAACATGGAGGAGAACCATCTTCTATAGAGTTTTGTTATAAAACAGGGTTAAACTATGTATCTTGTTCACCATATAGAGTACCTATTGCTAGACTTGCAGCAGCACAAGCATTTATAAAAAATGATAAATAGTATGAATTTGCATTAAAGTGGATCCTATATAGATAGAAACTATTTTATGTATGTTATCTATATAGGGTCCATTTTATTATGTAAATCCTAATTTAAATCCATTTTACGATATAGATACAGTAACTTTACATACAACATAAAATGAATAATAGTAATGAAACTCAGAGAAAGATTATGGAGAAAGTATTTGATAAAAAGTGTGATAAGCCAATCTTGCATGGATTAATATTATATCGTATAGTTTGATTTATAGAATTATAAAAACATGAAAAATTTTTATTAAAAATAAATACTTTAAAGTTAGATTATATGTAAAATAAGATGCTAAAAAGCTATAATAAATATAGGGTACTTAAGTGATAAAGGATTATAATTAGATTTAGCATAAATTTGGAGGAGAATATGTCAAATAAATACGAAGTAAATAATAGCTCAGTAGAAAGTATAATAGCTTGGATAAAACAAGGGGAAATAGCAATACCAGAAATACAAAGACCATTCGTATGGGATGCAACCAAGGTTAGAGACTTAATAGACTCACTATATAAAGGATATCCTGTAGGATACATAATAACGTGGAAAAATCCAGATGTTAAGTTAAAGGATGGAACGCTTGCAACTGGGAAAAAAGTTCTTATAGATGGTCAACAAAGAATAACAGCGTTAACAGCATCTATAGTAGGACACGAAGTAATAGGTAGTGATTACAAAAAGAAAAGAATAAAAATAGCATTTAATCCATTAGATGAAATATTTGAAGTATCAAACCCAGCTATACAAAAAAATACTCAATGGATAGATGATATATCAACAGTATTTAAAAATGACTTTAGTGTATGGTCATTTATACCTCAGTATTGTATAAAAAATAATATTGACATTAGTGATTCAGATAAAGTGGGAAAAGCCATAGACAAATTATTACAAATAAAAAATAGTAGATTAGGTATAATTGATTTATCACATAATTTAGATATAGAAGTTGTAACAGAAATATTTATAAGAATAAACTCAAAAGGGGTAGTATTATCACAAGCAGATTTTGCAATGTCTAAAATATCATCAAATGAAGTTTATGGTGGAGATATAATAAGAAAAACTATAGATTATTTTGCCACTTAGCACAAAATCCAGTAGATTTTGAGTCTATAAAAAATAATGATATAGATTTTGTAAATACTTATAATTTCAATGCTATAAAATGGATAGCAAAAGAAAATGAAGAATTATATGTACCAAGTTATACTGATTTATTAAGGGTAGCATTTACATCAAAGTTTTATAGAGGTAAGTTATCAGATTTAGTAAGTTTATTATCTGGTAGGGATTTTGAAACTAGAGAATATAAAGATGTAATAGCTCAAAAATCTTTTGAGCTATTACATAAAGGTGTTTTAAATTTTGTAAATGAGACTAATTTTAAAAGATATATAATGATAGTTAAATCAGCAGGTATAATAGATTCATCTTTAATAAGGTCTCAAAATGTACTTAATTTTGGATATATACTTTATTTAACTTTAAAAGATAAAGGTATAGAAGCTAATAAAATAGAAAATATAGTTAGAAGGTGGCTAGTTTTATCTATACTTACAGGTAGATATTCATCATCACCCGAGTCAGCTTTTGATTATGATATAAAGAGATTTAATGAAAGTAATGATATAGAAGCTTTAGTTAGAAATATTGAAGAAGGTGAGTTATCAGATGCATTTTGGAGTAATATTTTAGTTACAAAGTTAAATACTTCTGTTACTAGCAGTCCATACTTTAAGATGTTCTTAGTTGCTCAAATAAGTATGAGTGATAAAGGCTTTTTATCTAAAAATATTGATATAAGGTCATTAATTGAACAAAGAGGAGATGTGCATCATATATTCCCTAAAAACTATTTACAAAAAAATGGAGTAATTAGCAAAGGTATGTATAATCAAATTGCAAATTATGTTTATATGCAATCAGAGATTAATATAAAGATAAAAGATAAAGCTCCTAATGTTTATTTTAGTGAAGTTAAAAATCAATGTGAAGATGGTAATTTAGTTTATGGGGGAATAGATAGCATTGATGAGTTAAAAGAAAATTTAAAGCAAAATGCTATACCACTAGATATATTTGATATGAATATAGATGATTATCAAAATTTTTTACATAAGAGAAGACTATTGATGGCTGATAAGATAAAGAAATATTATAAATCTTTAATATAAAATATTCTAAATGGGATAATAATTACAGAAGGGATTGAATTAAGCGTGAATAAGCGTTCAAGATAAAGGAGATTTCGCCCTTAAATTTAATATTATTGGGCGAAATCATTTTTAAACATGTAATTTACTTAATAAAATATATTATTTATTATTTTCAAATTCCATATCCCAAGAAAAATATCCATTATCTTTTTTAGTATATCTTAAAGTAGCATCAAACTTAGATCCATTTTTACTAGTCAACCCTTTTACTTTAGCGAAACCATTTTTTAAAAGGCTTTTAACCATAGTCTTATTTGGTTTTTTCTTTAATGCTAGTAAAAATTTATCGCTATTCCAAATACCAAATTTACACTCTTTATAGTTTGTACAAATGTAGCCTTTTGAACATTCTACTACATCATTTTGACAAACTGGGCATTTCCCAAAGCTTTCTTTTTTAGCTCCATCATTAGAAAATGTTCCTTTAGAATATTTTTTAGTTTTAGGATTATAGCTGTAAACCTCGGTACTAATATTTTTATTAGTATCTTTTTTTATAATGTCAACGCCATTTACTATAAAGTTCATTATATTTGTAAGATATTGGCTACGAGTAAAGTCTCCTTTTTGAATATCATTTAAACTTTTTTCAAGTTTTCCAGTATAATCAACGTCTAGGAGTTCTTTTAAAGGAAAAATCTCAACTAAATTTTTACCCAAATCTGTAATATAGTATGATTTACCTTTTTTCCTTACATATCCTACTTCTGAAATTTTCTTTAAAACATCAGCACGAGTAGCAGAAGTTCCGATAGAATATCCTGATAAAACAGTTGTATCATCATCAGGTACATTTTTTCCACAGTTTTTCATAGCTTTAAGTAATGTATCTTCTGTATAAGATTTTGGTGGAGTAGTTTGTTTAGTTAATACATCTAGTTTATCAACATCTACTATTTCATCTTTATTTACAAGTGGAAGTAAATCATTTTTTTCCTCTTTGTTATAAACTTCTAAGTAACCTTTAACTTTAAGAGCTTTACCTTTTGTTAAAAACTTATAATTATCTACAAAAGTATGAATTTCAGTGTTTTCATATTCAGCAGGAGGCATAAAGTTAGCTATAAATCTATCTTTTATTGCATTATATACAATTTCCTCATCTGGAGTTAACTTATTAGGAACTATATAAGTTGGTATAATTGCACTATGGCTATCAACCTTTGAAGAGTCAAATATTCTTTTACTTTTACTAAATTTAATTTTATCCGAGTAAGGAAGTCCAACTTTTAATTTTTCTAAAGTTTGAGAAACTTTATTAGTTAAGCTTTCTTCTAAGTATACTGAATCAGTTCTTGGATATGTTATATATCCACCTTTTCCTTTTCCTTCGTATAAAGATTGACATACTTTTAAAACTTTATCAGACGTAAAGTTTGAGTGCTTTGATGTTATATAACCTTGAAGTGATGTTAAACTAAATAACTTAGGAGCATATTCTTTAGAATTTGTAACTTTTTTTTCTTTAACAACACCAGTAGATGAAGTTATATTATTAATAATTTTATTAGCATCATCTATACTATCAAACTTTGATTCTTTTCCTTTTATATATTTACCTTTATATTTTCCGTTAGAACAATTAAAGTTACCTTCTATTTCATAATATGTTTTTGGTACAAAGTTAGCTATTTCCATATCTCTATCGTAAACTAATTTTACAGTTGGTAAAATAACTCTACCTATATTTAATAATTTTCCGTTTCCATACTTTAAAGTAGTCATAGAAGTAAAATTAATACCTATTAGCCAATCCGTTATTAATCTAGTATATCCAGCAGCTTGAAGATTTCTCATTTGTTCATCTGTTTTTAAATTTGAAAGTCCTCTTTTTATATCTTCGGGAGTCCATTCGTTTACAAGTATTCTTTTAATAGGTTTTTTATTTTTAGCTGTTAAAAAAATTAAAAATGCTATTAGTTCTCCTTCACGGTCATTATCTGTAGCATTTATAATTTCATCAACATCATTTCTATGTATTAAATTTTTTACTATATTAAATTGTTTAGATTTTGAATTATCTACTTTAAATCTAAATTTATCGGGAATGAATGGAAAGTTTTCACTTTTCCAAGTACCTGAATAAGCCTTATCATAATCTTTAACATCATATAAAGAAACTAAATGACCTACAGCATAAGTAACTATATATCCATTACCTTCAAAATATCCATCATGTTTTGTTTTAGCACCTAAAAAAGTTGCTATTGTTTTAGCAACAGAGGGTTTTTCTGCTAATATCAGTTTCATATACAAAACCTCCTTAATAAAACCTATTAAATATATTATCATATTAAAATAAAAAACATCAATAAAGGTAAAAAAGAAACTATATATTTTTTAAAATATGAATAAATATGACTATAAATTGAAAATACTAATAAAGTCATTATAATTATAGTACTAAGTTAGGGGTGTAGTCATGTGCTTAATAACTGATTTTTATCAATTTAAATATAGTAGAGATAATTGCTATTTAGAGTTTTATATGGATAGAGATGCTATTTTAAATATAGAAAATGCACTAGATGAGAGACTAAGTAATATTGTGACAAATAGAGATTCGGAATGTGCATATATGAGGCTTAAGGAGTTATTTGAAACTTCTAGAATATCAACTAAGTCACAATATGTAGAAATAAGAATGAATAAGTATTATATGATTTATTTATCTAATTTACAATTATATTTTAGTAATCAAAGGCAATTTCCTGTTTTAGATATATTAAATAAATATTTACAGACATATATAATTTCGGAGTACGAAAATTTAAATAAATTTAACGTATTAGATGAAGATATTAAAATAAGGGTTTTATCTAAAATTTAATAAAACTAAAGCGAGTTCTATTAAAATAGAACTCGCTTTAGTTTTATTAAAATGTTTTTTTACTTTCTTGATAATCATATACATCCATTAATGCTTCTCCAAATCTTTGATAATGAACAATTTCACGTTCTCCTAAAAATCTAAGAGCATTTTTAATATCAACATCATCAGTAAGATTTGTAAGTTGATAATAAGTTGCTAATGCTTTTTGTTCAGCTGCCATATCTTCATGTAAGTCTGTAACTGGATTTCCCATAACAGCTATTGTAGATGAAGAAAATGGAACGCCATTAGCATCAGATGGGAAAATTCCAAATCCATTTTGTGCATAATTAGAACCAAGCCCAGCCTTTTTTAATTCTGCTGGAGTTGCATTTTGTGTAAGTTGATAAACCATAGTAGCTATCATTTCTACATGAGCAAGTTCTTCGGTACCTATATCTGTTAAAAGACCTTTACATTTACTTGTTGGCATTGTAAATCTTTGAGATAAGTATCTTAAAGCTGCTCCTAGTTCTCCATTTGGACCACCAAATTGAGTAATTAAATATTTAGCCATTTTTAAGTCTTTCGACTTAAGATTAACAGGATGTTGTAATGTTTTTTGATATACCCACATAAATTTACCCCCTATCTACATTTCATAAAATTCATTCTCCCAAGGCCATGGACCATCTACCCATTGAAATGGGCTTTTGCTTGGAGAGTAGCCAAAGTTATTTAAAGGTCCGTATTGTTTTTCATAATTAATTTTAGCTTTAGCAAGTTCTGCACATAATTTATTATAAGTTGCAATAGCTTTTTCATCATCATTATGATTATCTAAATATAAGTTCATATCTAAGCATGCAAAACAAAGTTCTTCTATATCAGTTAACATATCTGCGCGTGTAGCCATTATCTTTTACCCCCTTTAGATCTTTTTATAGATCTATATAAGTTGTTATTATACATTGCAGATTCCCATAAATTTAACTCAGGAAATATTGTTCCATATTCAAGTGATTTTGACAAATTATACATTTTGCTAAATTCTTGATTATTTACATATGGACGAGCTAATGAATCGCCACAGTTTCTACTGTTATTTCTAGTATTCACCAAAATTCCTCCATTTCAAATAATTTGTTAAGAAAGTCTGTTTTTATAGGTAGTTAAAATAACTACATCTAATAGCATAATATTCATATGTAGATAAAAAGTTACACAATACTTAGAATTATAAATTTAATTTAAAACTCGAAAATGTAAAAAACAAAAGATTTTCTGGGAAATAATTAGATATACATATGAATATCTTGAACTAATATTGAGCTTTGTGATAAAATAAGTTGCATATTCACAAAAAGATGAGGTGATTTAATGAGTGAGTTAGCAGGTAAAGGTTGTGAAATAATAGTTCCTTTTGATGAAAGACAACCACTTAAAGATATTGAAAGAAGTATTGTAAAAAGATATAGAAAAAATTTATGGTCTAAGTTTATAAAGGCAATAAGGGAATATAAGTTAGTTGAAGAAGGAGATAAAATTGCAGTAGCTATATCTGGAGGAAAAGATAGTTTACTTATGGCAAAGATGTTTCAAGAATTAAAAAGACATAGTCAAGTAAATTTTGAAGTAGAATTTATAGCTATGGACCCAGGATATCACAAAGATATAAGACAATTATTAATTGATAACTGTGAATACTTAGATATACCAATACATTTATTTGATTCAAGAATATTTGAAATTGCAGATGAAATAGCAAAGGATTACCCTTGTTATATGTGTGCAAGAATGAGAAGAGGAGCACTATATTCTAAAGCAGAAGAATTAGGATGTAACAAACTTGCATTAGGACATCATTATGATGACGTAATTGAGACGACAATGCTTAATTTACTATGTGCAGGTAATTTTAAAACTATGCTTCCAAAGTTAAAATCTACAAACTTTGATGGAATTCAAATAATAAGACCACTGTATTATATAAGAGAAGAGCATATAATAAGATTTATACAAAATAGTGGTATATGGCCTTTAAATTGTGCATGTATGGTAGCGGCTAAAAAAACAGGTAATAAGAGATATGAGATAAAAGACCTTATAAAAAGTTTAGGTGATAATTTTAAAGATGTAGAAAAATCAATCTTTAAAGCAGCAGAAAATGTTAATATTGATTCAATTTTAGGATGGCAACAGGATGGTAAAAAACATTCGTTCCTAGAGAGATTTGAGTAGGATGTAGAAATACATCCTTTTTCTTTTAAATTGATATTATAAAAAATGTATTATAAAATAATATTATGTATTTTAAACAAGTGGGAAAATGTATTTAAAGGAATTAGAGAGGGAGATAAAAATGAATAAAGTATATATAGATTTTGAAATGAATATGCCAGATTCTAGACATGGAAGAGATGTAAATAATGCAGATATAATAGCTATTGGAGCTATAAAGTATAATAACGTAATAAAGGAAATCTCAAATTTTAAATCATTAATAAAACCAGTAAGTAATATGGATATATATTCACATATAGAAGAACTTACTAAAATAACTAATGAAGATATAAAAAAAGCACCTAGTTATGAGGAAGTAATGAGAGAGTTTAAAAAATGGTTGGGAGATATTTCGAAAATAGATGGGATTTATACATTTGGGAATATGGATTTAACTTGTTTTATAAATACAGATAGAAAAAGTTCCGAAAAAAATAATCATCCAAGATTTGCAAACAATATAAAAGATTTATTTATAGATATTAAAAAGAAATATATACAAAAGGGTATTAAATGTATAAATTACATTTCACTAAAAAATTTACTTGAGTATTCAAATATTGAATTTGATGGAGATGTACATGACCCTTTAGCT
>F157b_European_Toad__coassemble_61_pt1 | contig 11753 bp, 8 predicted proteins | sample F157b_European_Toad__metabat2_low_PE_001 | metagenome-assembled genome bin F157b_European_Toad
CTATATAATCTTTACAAAGTTGATCTAGTTCCTCCTTTATTTCATTAATATCTATACTCATACAATCCTCCTAAAAATATACATTTTTATAATAAACTATTATTTAAAATATATTTAGTTTAACTGTATAAAATTCCTTTATTTTAAAATTTTTATCGTTCCTCAAAAAAATACATAAAAAAACTCACCTACAAATGGTGAGTTTTTTCAATGTTATCTAGCATTATAATAAATTATTTTTTACATATTGTACTCTATTTAAACATGTTTGTTTACCTATAACAGCAGCAGCTTTTGGTAAATCAGGTCCATGCATTTGACCTGTTAATACTATTCTTGTTCCCATGAATAAATTTTTACCTTTTATTCCATGTTCTTTTTGGATTTCTTTAAGCATAGCTTTAAATGAATCTTCATCTATTTCTTCTAATGCATTTATTTTTTCTTCTAATGCATTTATTAATGTTGGAATATGCTCTAATTTTAAAAATTCTTCACATTCTTCAGTTTCTAATTTAACTTCTTCTCCAAAGAATATATTTACATGGTCTGTTATCTCTTTTACATATTGTAATTTTTCTTTAACAACTGAAACCATAGATTTTACAAATTCATATCTATTTTTTGCATCTTCTTCTGTTATATATCCAGCCTCTATTAAGAAAGGTATTGCTAAATCAGTTATATACTCATCATTAGCATCTTTTATATAATGTTGGTTAACCCAGTTTAATTTATCTGTGTCAAATACCCCACCACTCTTAGAAACTCTTTCAACAGAGAAATGCTCTTCTAATTCTTTCATAGTAAATAGTTCTTGGTTATCTTCTGGCGACCATCCTACTAAAGCTACATAATTTACTAGACCTTCTGGTAAATATCCTTTTTTCTTGAAATCTTCTACTGCAACATCTCCATGTCTTTTACTTAATTTTTTCTTTTCTTTATTAAGTATATTTGGAAGGTGTACAAATGTTGGAGCTTCCCATCCAAATGCTTCATATAAATATACATGTTTTGGAGTAGATGATATCCACTCTTCTCCTCTTATAACATGTGTTATTTTCATCATATGATCGTCTACTACAACCGCAAAATGATATGTAGGGAATCCATCTGTTTTTATAAGTACTTGATCATCTAATTCATCCGTATTAAATTCAGTTTCTCCTCTTACTAAATCCGTAAACTTTATAACATGATTTTCAGGTAACTTTAATCTTATTACATATTCTTCACCTGCAGCTATTTTAGCTTCTACTTCCTCTTTAGATAAGTTCTTACAATGACCATCATATTTTGGCGTTTCTCCTGCTTCTTTTTGTTTTTCTCTAACTTCATCTAATCTTTCTTTTGAACAGAAACAGTAATACGCCTTACCACTATCTAGTAATTCTTGTATATACTTTTTGTATATATCTAATCTTTCAGATTGTATGTATGGACCGTATTGACCAACTTGAGTTACCTTTTTATTTTCATCTAATATAACTCCTTCTGTATGGTTAACACCAGCCCAAGACATAGCTTCTAGCATATTTTCTATAGCACCATCAACTATTCTAGTTCTGTCAGTATCTTCAACTCTTAATATGTATTCTCCACCCATTCTTTTTGCAAATAGGTAATTGTATAATGCAGTTCTTAAACTACCAATGTGAACAAATCCTGTCGGACTTGGAGCAAATCTTACTCTTACACTCATAATTTTACCTCCTAAGTTATTTTTAACATCTATTATAATACCAAATTTATTATAACTTTATAATAAATTTTTAATATTATCTGTGGATAATTAAATTTTTGTAAAAAATTAAATAGTATATATATCCACATTTTATTTAAAATGTTAATAACTTCGTGGATTATATATACTATTTTAATTTAATTATCCTAATTTAACCTCATTTTTAACAAATTCAGCTTTTATTTTCTCTTTTATTTCATCTAAAGATATTAACTCTTTTTCTGATTGGTCTCTTAATTTAAACTCAACTTTACCATCAACTATATCTTTTCCTACAGTAATTCTCATAGGTATTCCTATTAATTCAGAGTCTTTAAATTTAACTCCTACTCTCTCGTCTCTATCATCTAGTAAAGTTTCGACACCCATAACAGTTAGTTCATTGTATATTTTTTCAGCTGCTTCCATATGTTCTTCTTTCTTTATATTTACAGGAACTACAACTACATGATATGGAGCTATTGCTAAAGGCCATATTATACCATTTTCATCATTATGTTGTTCTATAACTGCTGCTGCAGTTCTCTCAACTCCTATTCCGTAACATCCCATAACTATAGGTTTGCTCTTACCATCTTTATCTATAAAGTTTGCTCCCATAGCTTCTGAATATTTTGTTCCTAGTTTAAATATATGCCCAACTTCAACACCTCTAGCTATTTCAAGTGGTGCACCACAACAAGTACACTTATCCCCTTCTTGTACATTTCTGAAATCTCCAACTACACCATCAAAGTCTCTTCCAAAGTTAGCATTTCTTATATGATAATCTGTTTTATTTCCACCAACACCTATATTACTTTGTTCTGCAACTTCTTTATCAATAAATATATAGTCAGCTTTCATTCCTATAGGTCCAGCAAATCCTACCTCAGCATTAGTTAATTCTTTTACTACTTCTTCTCTTGCTAAATCAAATTCTATAACTTCACCAATAGCATTAGCAACTTTAACTTCGTTAACTTCTCTGTCTCCTCTTACTAAAACAACAACTGTTTTTCCATCTGCTTCATATATTAATGTCTTTGCAAATGTATCTGCTGTTGTATTAAAAAACTCGCATAATTGCTCAATTGTAGTTACTCCTGGAGTATGAACTGGCTCTAGTTCTCTCATTTCCTCTTTTTCTTTTAAATCATCTACTGAGTTTGCTTTTTCTATATTAGCTGCATAATCACATCCACTACAGAATACTATTTCATCTTCACCAACTGGAGATTTAACCATAAATTCAGCTGAAGTTGATCCTCCTATAGCTCCTGAATCAGCTTGAACTGGACTATTATCTAATCCACATCTTCTAAATATCTCTGTATATGCTTCAAATACATCTTGATATGATTTATCTAGTCCTGCTTCATCAACATCAAAACTATATGCATCATTCATTGTAAAAGATTTAGTTCTCATTGTTCCAAATCTTGGTCTTCTTTCATCTCTATATTTAGTTTGTATTTGATATAAATTTAAAGGTAATTGCTTATATGAAGTTATTTCTTGTCTTATTATATCTGTAAAAACTTCCTCATGAGTAGGTCCTAAGCAATAGTCTCTTGTATTTCTATCTTTTAATCTAAACATTTCTGCTCCCATTACATCCCATCTTCCAGACTCTTGCCATAACTCTGCTGGGATTAAAGCTGAACATAATATTTCTTGGCATCCTTTTTTATTTAATTCTTCTCTTATTATATCTTCTATTTTCTTAAATACCCTTATTCCCATAGGTAATTGATTATATACCCCTGATGCCATTTTCTTTATCATTCCTGCCCTCATCATTAATTGATGACTAGTTATTTCTGCATCTGCTGGAACCTCTCTTAAAGTAGGCATAAACATTTTTGACATTTTCATATTTTCTTCCTCCTATTTTTCTTTTTAATAAAAAAACCTTTCATCTCAATAATAGAGACGAAAGGTTATATTTTCCGCGGTACCACTCTAGTTAATTAATAAACAATGTTATCAATTCTCTTTAATAGGATATAACGGTCCTTACCGTAAGAACTTTTACCGTTCTTCAGCTCCGAGGTTGGTTCAAAGAATACTTTTTAGAAATTTTCACCACACATTTCCTCTCTTGAAAAAAATAAAATCTTTTACTATTCCTCTTCTTTGCTTTTATTTCAAATAATTTATTATATTTTATAGTAATTGTAAATAATTGTCAATGTATCTATATAAGTTTTACTTAGCTTATATTTTATATGCTATAAAATATATAAGTGATACATTTTATAATAATTTTATAAAATTTATTTAGAATTGTCAATGTTAAATAATAAACAAATACTTTGTGCTGAAATACCTTCTTTATTTCCTGTAAATCCTAAGCCTTCTTCTGTTGTTGCTTTTACATTTATATTATTTACGTCTGTATTTAAAACATTTGCTATATTTTCTCTCATTTTCAATATATGTGGTGCCATTTTTGGTGCTTGAGCGATTATTGTTGCATCTAAATTTCCAATTATATAACCTTTTTCTGTTATTAAATTATATACATGTTCTAGAAGTTTCATACTATTAGCACCTTTATATTTTTCATCTGTATCAGGGAAGTGTTTACCAATATCTCCTAAAGCTAACGCTCCTAATATAGAGTCCATTATTGCATGAAGTAATACATCTGCATCTGAGTGACCTAATAGGCCCTTTTCATGTTCTATTTCCACTCCCCCTAATATCAATTTTCTATTTTCAACTAACTTATGAACATCATATCCCATTCCTATTCTCATATTCATCCTCCAAATTTATATATTTTTTAAGATTTGTTCTCCAAATTTTAAATCTTCTGGTGTAGTTATTTTTATATTATTATAAGAACCTTCAACCATTTTTACCTTATAACCTATTCTTTCAACTAACATAGCATCATCAGTTCCATAGTAATTATTTTTAAATGCATCTTCATATGCCTTTTTTATTACTTCATATTTAAAAACCTGAGGGGTTTGTACTGCCCATAAACTATTTCTATTTGGAGTTTCAATTATAATATTTTCACTATTTACTACTTTTATAGTGTCCTTTACCTTAACTCCTACCACAATTGCATTATTTAATTTAGCTTCATTTATACAATTTTCAATTATACTTTCCTCAACAAATGGTCTAGCTCCATCATGAACTAATACAATATTGCAATCTTCTCTTAGCATTTTAATTCCATTGTAAACAGAATCTTGTCTTTCTTTTCCACCATATGCAATTTTTATTCTTTTAAAATTATATTTTTCTTTTATATTTTTAATAAAGTAGTCTTGTTCTTCTTCTTTTATAACTACAACTATATCATTTATTAGTTTACTATTATAAAATTTATCTATAGTATATGCTAGTATTTCCTTATTATTTAATTTTATAAACTGTTTATTTATATCTGCTTTCATTCTACTGCCAGTTCCTGCAGCTACTATTACAACGCCATTCATAAAATCACCTCTTGTACTAATATATTTTATCATAATTATATAAATAAAAAATCTCCAGAAATTTGTTTCTGAAGATTTTTATTTAATCTAATTTAGGTTTTCCAAATATCATTCTACCTGCTGGAGTTTGTAATACAGAAGTAACTAAAACACTTATTGTTTCTCCCATATGTTTTTTTCCTCCATCTACTACAATCATAGTTCCATCATCTAAGTAAGCTATACCTTGATTAGATTCTTTTCCTTCTTTTACGACCTGTACTATCATATGTTCTCCAGGAATAGCCACTGGTTTAATAGCATTTGCTAATTCATTAATATTAAGAACTTCAACACCCTGTACTTTTGCTACTTTATTTAAATTATAATCATTTGTAACAACTTTTCCTCCAAGGGTCTCTGCTAATTTTAATAATTTTGCATCAACTTCTGCTATTTCATCAAAATCTTTATTGCTTATTTCAACTTCGATATTTAATTCTTTTTGAATTATATTTAATATATCTAATCCTCTTCTTCCTCTGACTCTTTTTAAATCATCTGAAGAATCCGCTATATGTCTTAATTCATCTAATACAAATGTTGGAATTACAATTTTTCCTTCTATAAATCCAGTTTGACATATTTCAGCAATTCTACCATCTATAATAACGCTTGTATCTAATACCTTAGGAGGTATAACCTTATCCTCTTTTTTAGAATTTTTCTCCTTATTTAAAGATAATCTACTTAATCTATTTAAATTAAATATATCCTCTTTACTTTTTAATGCTATTCTAATGCCTAAATATCCTAAAAATAAATATGTGAATAAAGATAATAAACTACTTATTATAGGTATTTCTAACATTAATATTAATTGACTTACTAGATAAGCTATAACAAATCCAACTATTAATCCAATAGTTCCTAATATTATGTCTGTTTGAGGATATTTTGAAATTTCTCTATCTACTGCTTTCGCTAACTTTCTAGATTTATTCATAATCCAAGGTGATATTATAAATAATATAAAACCTAATACTATCCCAATAACTATAGCAATTATAAAACTATATATTTCTGAATTTAAGCTAACATTTGGAAATTTTTGAGCTAATGATATATAAGTCGTCATTCCTACTACAAATCCGACTATTGTAAGTATTGCTCTTATTATTTTCGATACCAAATTTTCACCCCCTATATTTTCCTTAATATTTTTTTATTATAATCAAACTAATGCTTATATTCAAGCTAATATTGGTTTAAATTTTTATTAATCTTATTATATATGTCTATCTATAAGTACTAATTCCTTCATTTTTATAAGACCATTTTTTATATACTTAGCTCTTATTTCTCCTATACCTTCAACATCATCTAAATCCTCTGTTGAAGCATATAATATTTCTTGAAAATCTCCAAAATAATTTACTAAGTTTTCAATTATATTACTTGGAAGTCTATGTATTTTATTTAATATCCTATATCCTCTTGGTCTAATAGGCATGTCCATACTCTCTGAAAACCCTACATATCCTAACATCTTAGCTATGTTAGTTAAGTCTAACAACTCTTCTGATGATAAAGATATTATTTTTTTCTTAAATTCCATTAAATTCATATCATTTCTTTTATAGTCTTTCAATATTTGATTTCTATCTGTTTTAGTTGTTCCCATAAGCTCGTCTACCTGCATACTTAATAGTGTTCCTTCTATTCCTAATTGGACTATATATTTTTCAATAATATTAGTTACTCTCATAACCATTTCTATTTTTTGAACAACTAAGACAACATCATATAATGTTACTAAATCTTTAAATTCTAATGCATTTAAACTGATTATTGATTGATCTAAAACAAATTTATATTTTTCTAAAGTTTGTAGCGCTTGATTCGCTTTTGTAAATATTTTTGATATGTCTTCTACAACATATTTTTTATCACCTAAATAAACTGTTATTACATTTCTTCTTTGAGAAATTGCTATTACAATACCTCCTGTTTGCTTGGCAACCCTCTCTGCTGTCCTATGCCTTGTTCCTGTTTCAGATGTTGTAATAGAATAATCAGGTATTAATTGTGCGTTTGCATAAAGTATTTTTTTTATATCTGAACTTAAAACTATAGCTCCATCCATCTTAGCTAATTCATATAAATATGCAGGCGAATATTCTGCATTTATGGCAAATCCACCATCTACTATACTCATAACCTCATCACTATCTGCAATAACTATAAGTCCTCCTGTTTTAGCTTTTAGTACATGATCTATTCCTAATCTAAGCTCTGTTCCCGGAGATATCATTTTTAGCGTTTTTATAGCTTTCTTATCACTAAAAAAATCATCCATCTACCTATTCCCTCCTAATACCATATTTATAGCTTGTCTTACACTGTCTACCGGACATATATCTATTCCTTTTATATCTTTAACTGATTCATAATTACTCTTTGGTATTACTATTTTAGTAAACCCTAACTTTTTACATTCTGAGATTCTTTTTTCTATAAAACTAACAGCTCTAACTTCACCTGTTAATCCAACCTCTCCAGTAATTGCAACATTTCCATCTATAGGTATATTTCTAAAACTAGAAGCTATTGCCATTATAATACCTAAGTCTATAGATGGTTCATTAATTTTAATTCCTCCTACTACATTTATATACACATCTTGATTTTGAATTTGCATTCCAACTCTTTTCTCAAGTACTGCCATTAATAATGAAACCCTATTATAATCTACTCCTGTAGCCGTTCTTTTAGGTATCCCAAAACTTGTAGGAGAAGCTAAAGCTTGTAATTCTAATAACATAGGTCTAGTCCCTTCAACAGTAGATATAATAACTGATCCAGCTACATCCTTTGGTTTTTCTGAAATGAGTATTTTGGAAGGATTTTCTAACTCAACTAAACCTTCTTCTTTCATCTCAAATACACCTAATTCATTTGTAGATCCGAATCTATTTTTTACAGCTCTTATTAATCTATATGTATTAAATCGTTCTCCTTCAAAATATAATACCGTATCTACCATATGTTCTAAAACCTTTGGTCCTGCTAACGATCCCTCTTTAGTTACATGTCCTACTACAAAAGTTGATATCCCCATCTTCTTAGAAATTTTCATAAACCTTGAAGTACCTTCTTTTATTTGACTTACCGTTCCTGGTGCAGATGTTATTTCTGGGCTAAAAACAGTTTGAATTGAGTCTAATATTATTAAATCTGGATTAACACTTTCCAAATGAGCTTCAATAATACTTAGGTTATTCTCAGCAAATATATATAAATTATCTGATTGTATTCCTAACCTTTGAGCCCTCATTTTTATTTGAGATGCTGATTCCTCTCCAGATATGTATAAAACCTTTTTACCACTATTTGCAACGTTACTTGAAACTTGTATAAGTAATGTAGACTTTCCAATTCCAGGGTCCCCACCTACAAGGACTAAAGATCCTTTTACTACTCCGCCACCTAGTACTCTATCTAACTCATTTATACATGTTGAAAATCTTTGCTCTTTTATAGTCTCTATTGAATTTATATTTAAAGGTCTTGATGATGATTTATCTATAACAAATACCTCTTTATTTGATTTAGAAGTTTTTTGTTCAAATTCTTCAACAAATGTATTCCATTTCTCACATTCTGGGCATTTTCCTAACCATTTACTATTTTCATACCCACATTCTTGACATACATATTTAGTTTTTATTTTAGCCATTTAAGTACTCACCCTTATGTTAAATTTTTTATATATTATTAATTTTAACATATATATGTATACTTATGTTAAAATTAATAATTTATAAAAAATAGCTATGTTAATTAATTTCTTTATAAATTATATAATATGGAAATTACACTTATTCTTTTTTGAATTAAATGTAATTTCCTATAAAATTATAATAAAAAAATATATTTAAATCTTTTCAAATTTAACTTTTTTTCTATTAACCTTAGCTACTATATTATCTCCTTTTTTTATCTCTCCACTTAATATCATATCTGCTAGAATATCTTCTAATTCTTTTTGAATAGCCCTTTTTAATGGCCTTGCACCATATTCTAAATCTATTCCATACTTAGATATAAAGTCTAATACACTATTAGATATTTCTAACTTTATTCCTAATTTCTCCAACCTATTTTTTAAATCGTTAATTAGAATTTTAGATATATCATTTAAATTACTCAAACTTAACTTATGGAAAACCACTATGTCATCAATCCTATTTATGAACTCAGGTTTAAAACGATTTTTAACTTCAGATAAAATATTTTTCTTCATGATATTGTAACTTACATCTTCATCATTTTTATTAGATGTAAATCCAATTGACTCTTGCTTATTTATAAATTTTGCTCCTATGTTTGAAGTCATAATTATTACTGTATTTTTAAAATCTACTGTTCTTCCTTTTGAATCAGTCAGTCTTCCCTCATCTAATATCTGAAGAAGAATATTAAATATATCTTCATGTGCTTTTTCTATCTCATCAAATAAAACTAAACTATATGGATGCCTTCTTACAGATTCTGTTAATTGACCTCCATCATCATGTCCTATATACCCAGGAGGAGATCCTATTAACTTTGAAACTGAATGTTTTTCCATATATTCAGACATATCAACTCTTATTATTTGATTTTCACTTCCAAAATGAGCTTCTGCTAAAGCCTTGCATAACTCAGTTTTCCCCACACCAGTTGGTCCTAAAAATAAAAATGATCCAATAGGTCTTTTTGGGTCTTTTAGTCCTGATCTAGATCTTCTTATTGCTTTTGATACTGAATTAACCGCATCATTTTGGCCTATAACTCTTTTATGAAGTATTCCTTCTAAGTTTAAAAGTTTATCTCCTTCAGATTTAACTATTTTATTTATAGGTATTCCTGTCCATAATCCTATTATCTCTGTAACTATATCACTATTTATAGAAACTTTATTATTCTTAGATTTAGAACCTTTTATTTTAGCTCTAGAGGCTGCTTCATCTATTACATCAACAGCTTTATCTGGTAAAAATCTATCCATAATATATCTATTTGATAAATCCACTGCCGTCTTTATTGCTTCATCACTTATTTTTACATTATGAAACTTTTCATATTTAAACTTTAATCCTTTTAATATTTTTATTGTTTCTTCTTTAGATGGCTCTTCTATTAAAATAGATTGTAATCTTCTTTCTAGTCCTGTATCTTTTTCTATGCTTTTTCTATATTCATCTATGGTTGTTGCTCCTATTACTTGTATATCTCCCCTTGATAATACTGGCTTTAATATATTTGATGCATCCATAGAATTTTCACCTGTAGCACCTGCTCCTACAATAGTATGCATCTCATCAATAAATAATATAATCTTATCAGATTTCTTTACCTCTTCTATAACTTTTTTTAATCTTTCCTCAAATTCCCCTCTATATTTAGCACCTGCAAGCATTAACCCTATATCTAAGCTATATATAATCTTATCTTTTAGATAGCTAGGTACATCATCATTTTCAATTTTAGTTACTAATCCATCTACTATAGCAGTTTTTCCTACCCCTGGGTCACCTATCAAAATAGGATTATTTTTAGTCCTTCTACTTAAAATCTGAATTAACCTCTGAATTTCTTCCTCTCTTCCAATTAAAGGATCTAATTTTGAATTTCTTGCATATTCATTTAAGTTAATTGCATATTTTTCAAGTGTAGAAATGCTTAAATCCTCTCGTTCTTTACTATAATTATCAAACGTATTATCATCCGTTAAAATCATTATTTTACCATCAGGATTTGAAAACTCTATTAAAGATTTAATTATTATTTGCTCATCTATATTATTCATACTTAATATTTTAACTGCTAAGCTTTCACTTTCTTGTAAAATAGCAAGTAAAATATGTTCTGTATCAATAAACTCACTATCAAATTGTGTTGCTAATACAGATGCGCTATTTAAAACTTCCTTGCTTCTAGGACTTAAAAATACTTCCTCCTCACTATCATTAATTCCTATTCCATATATATCTATAATTTTCTCATATATTACATCTTCATCTATTCCTAACTTTAATAAAACCTTAGAAGCTACCCCATTTTTTTCTTTAATTAATCCCATCAATAAATGTTCCGTACCAATAACTCTGTGCCCAAACTCCTTAGCACATTCTATTGATATATCTATTGATCTTTGGGCTGATTTTGAAAATTTATCAAAGTACAAACTAGTCCCCCCTTAACTTAAATATCAAGTACACTCCTACTATATGCGCAGTTTTTTCTATTGTTTCAAATAATCTTAAAATTATTATATATTAAAATTAAACTTTAATAATCTATATGCTATTCATATAAAACTTTATGTACAATTATTCTAAAATATAGTATGTTTAACGTGAAACGTTAAAATAAAAAAGAGTTGTAGCTATTTTCTAACTACAACTCTTTTTTAATATATATAAATAAAAAAAGATTACGCGGCTACGTCCTACTCTCCCAGGCGGCTTCCCACCAAGTACCATCGGCGCTAAAGAGCTTAACTTCTGTGTTCGGAATGGGAACAGGTGTATCCTCCTTGC
>F157b_European_Toad__coassemble_66_pt1 | contig 11340 bp, 12 predicted proteins | sample F157b_European_Toad__metabat2_low_PE_001 | metagenome-assembled genome bin F157b_European_Toad
AGTGGTAAAAAAAGGGCTTCGCCCAGTAATTTAATATTACTGATGCGACAGCCCCATTTTTTTATATTATAAATGACTTATAATTTATTTTTCTTTATTTTCTTTTTCTTCTTTAACTTCTTTTTTTTCTGGCTTTGGTAAAAGTACTTTTCTTGATAAGTTTACTCTACCTTTTTCATCTATTTCTGTAACTTTAACTGTTACTTCATCACCTATGTTTAATACATCTTCAACTTTATTAACTCTTTCATGAGCTATATGAGATACATGAAGTAAGCCTTCTTTTCCTGGAAGTATTTCAACAAATGCTCCAAAGTTCATAATTCTAGTTACTTTACCTGTATAAGTTTGCCCTACTTCAGCTTCTGCAACTATATCATTTATAAGTTTTTGAGCTTTAGCTATCATCTCAACATCCACTCCACTTATAAATACTTCTCCTGTTTGTTCTATATCTATCTTAACTCCAGTTTCATCTATAATCTTAGTTATTATTTTTCCACCAGGTCCTATAACATCTCTTATCTTATCAGGATTTATATTCATTGTTACTATTTTAGGAGCGTATTTAGAAAGTTCTGGTTTTGGTTTAGATATTGTTTTTCTCATTTCATTTAATATGTGTATTCTACCTTCTTTAGCTTGTTTTAAAGCAGTTCTTAATATATCTTCATCTATACCAGCTATTTTTATATCCATTTGAATAGCAGTTATTCCATGTTCAGTACCTGCTACTTTAAAGTCCATATCTCCTAAATGGTCTTCCATACCTTGAATATCTGAAAGTACTGCTACTTTTTCATCATGCTTTATAAGTCCCATAGCAATACCTGCAACCATATCTTTTAATGGAACACCTGCATCTAATAATGATAATGTTGATCCACATACACTACCTTGAGAAGTTGATCCATTAGAACTTAATACTTCAGATACTACTCTTATTGCATATGGGAATTCTTCTTTAGATGGTATAACAGGAAGTAATGCTCTTTCTGCTAATGCTCCATGTCCTATTTCTCTTCTTCCAGGTCCTCTTGATGGTCTAGCCTCTCCAACACTATATGCTGGGAAGTTATAGTGATGCATATATCTCTTGCTTTCTTCTTCATCAAGTCCATCAAGTATTTGAACATCTCCTAAAGCTCCTAATGTTGCTATAGACATTACTTGAGTTTGACCTCTTGTAAATAATCCAGAACCATGAGCTCTTGGTACAAAACCATTATCACACCATATAGGTCTTATTTCTGTTGGTTTTCTATTATCTGGTCTTATATTTTCATGTACTATTAATTTTCTTACTTCTTCTTTTATTATAAGATGTAGTGTTTCTTCTATATCTTGTCCATATTCTTCTACTATATCTTCAAAGTGTTCAAAAGTAGCTTCTTTAACTGCATCCATTTTTTCCATTCTTTCAAGTTTTTCAACAGTTTTTACAGCTTCTTTCATCTTATCTGTAGCAAATTCACGAACATTTTTTTCTACTTCTTCATTTATTTCAAAAAGAGTAACTTCCATTTTCTCTTTTCCAATTTCACTAACTATGTTTCCGATAAATTCTACAACTTTTTTTATTTCTTTATGAGCAAATAATATAGCCTCTAACATTAATTCATCTGGGATTTCTTCAGCTCCCGCTTCAACCATCATTATTGCATCCTTAGTTCCTGATACCACAAGGTGTAGAGAACTTTTTTCTCTTTGTTCTGCAGTTGGATTTATAACAAAAGCTCCGTCTACTAATCCTACTAATACAGATCCTGTTGGTCCATTAAATGGTATATCAGATATTGATAATGCTACAGATGACCCTATCATAGCAACAATGTCAGGAGTACAATCTTGGTCCACAGATAATACTGTCGCTACTACTTGTACATCATTTCTAAATCCTTTTGGGAATAAAGGTCTTATAGGTCTATCTATAAGTCTTGATGTAAGTATAGCTTTTTCTGAAGGTTTCCCCTCTCTTTTTAAGAATCCTCCAGGTATTTTACCTACTGAATATAACTTTTCTTCATAATCAACACTTAGTGGGAAAAAGTCTATTCCATCTCTTGGTTGAGCTGATTTTGATACGTTAACCATAACCATAGTCTCACCATATTGAAGTATAGCACTTCCACTAGCTAATTCAGCAATTTTTCCTATTTCAACAGAAAGTTCTCTTCCCGCAAAATCCATTTTAAAAATTTTATGTTCAAACATTAATGCTTGTACCTCCTCTTTATTAAAAAAACCGCGTTTAGTATCCTATGTATTATCTTATCAAAAATACTATAATTTAACAACATAAAAGTAGCTTGCTAGCTTTCATTGATATTATTATTTGCTTATTATAATAATTTTAATACAATTAATTTGAACAACTAATAGCTATTATGTCAGGACCTGTATGCGAACAAATACAAGCTCCTCCTCTTGTAAAATATAGTTTTTTAGCTTTTATCTTTTCTTGCACTTCTTTTTTTAATGTTTCAAAATCACTAATATTATCTCCACAACCAATCATTACATTTTTATCTTCAAAATTATTATATTGAGATTGTAGTAATTCTATTAATTTATTTATAACATTCTTTTTACCTCTAACCTTTGTAACTAATGAAATATTTCCATCTTTTACTGAAAACACAGGTTTAAGACTTAACATATTTCCAATAGTCGCAGCCGCAACAGACACTCTTCCACTTCTTTTTAAATATTCTAAAGTATCTGGAACAAAAAATAAATTTACACTCTCTCTTAATTTCTCAAGTTCATCAATTATATTCTTTGCATCTAGACCTTGTTCTATAAGTTCACATGCCTTTATAACATACTGCCCACTGCCTAATGATAAGTTTAAAGTATCAAATATATGTATATCTCCTTCAGTATCATTTTTAGCCATCATTGCACTTTGATATGTCCCTGATGATTTTGATGATCCATTTATGCAAATTATTGAATATTCATCCTTATATTTATCAAATGCTTCTTTAAATTGAATATATGTAGCTTGAGATGTTTTTGGTAAAGTGTTTATTTTTTTCATAGTGCTATAAAATTCTTCATTAGTAAAATCTACACCATCTTTAAACTCTTTATCGTCTATTATTATAGTTAATGGAATCACTTCTATATCATATTTATCTATTAGCTCTTTTGGAGCATCACATAAGCTATCGCATATTAACTTTATCTTCATAATAAAACCCCTCCTAAAAATTTTTTCTATATAAATAATTTTTTTCCTTTATATTTTAAATTTAAATTTTTATACACTATAAATTTTACTACATATAAATAAAAAAAGAAGGCATGAACCTTCTTTTTACAAAAATAATATAATTATTTTCTTAATCCTAACTTAGCTATTAACGCTCTGTATCCTTCTAAGTCTCTTTCTTTTAAGTATGCTAATAAGTTTCTTCTCTTACCAACCATCTTTAAAAGACCTCTTCTTGAGTGATGATCTTTTTTGTGCATTTTTAAGTGGTTGTTTAACTCGTTTATTCTAGCTGTTAATAAAGCTATTTGTACTTCTGGAGAACCAGTATCTCCTTCAAATCTTCCGAATTCTTTTATTATTTCAGTCTTGTTCATTTGTTAATACCTCCATTTTTTGTTTAATCCCCAATTACTAAGCATTGATTGGAGTTTTCAAATGCTGAGTAACGGTTCACTTCATTTATTTTAACATAAAAAATATCTATTTGTAAATATAATTTTTATATACAAAATCAATATCTTCTTTTAATTGAATTTTTAATTCCTCTAGTGAATTAAACTTTTTTTCGTCTCTAATTCTATCTAGAAATTCAATTTCTATTATTTCTCCATATATTTCTTTATTGAAATTGATTATATTTGTTTCAATAGATAGTTTGTTTCCATTTACAGTAGGATTAAACCCTATATTAGTAGCTCCATAATAGCATTTTTTTTCAACGTACACCTTAACAGCATATATACCCTCTTTTGGAATTATTAAATTTTCGTCAACATACATATTAGCTGTAGGAAAACCAATTGTTCTTCCAATTTTTCTAGCATGTACAACTTCACCTCTTAAAGTATAATTTCTTCCTAAAAATGTTTTAACTTCATTCACATGTCCATTTTTTATTAAATTTCTAATATGTGTACTACTAATTCTCTTTCCGTTTATTTTTATAGGTTCCATTATTTTAGTTTCAATGTTATATTTTTTACATAATTGTTTAAGTACATTTGCATCCCCCTCTTTTTTTCTTGCAAATGTAAAATCATGTCCAACGATAACCTTTTTACATCTTAACTTTTCATGTAATATTTCTTTTACAAAATCAATTGCAGATATTTTAGTCATATATTTATTAAACGGAATCATAAAAACAATATCTACTCCTAAATCTTTAAATATATTAATCTTTTCTTCATTATTAATAATATTTTTTAAAGAATTATCTTTAAAATATCTCCTTGGATGATTTTCAAACGTAAATACTACACTTTTTAAGTTCTTTTCTTTAGCTTTTTTTACAGCTGATTTTATAAGTTTTATATGTCCTTTATGAATACCATCAAAATTCCCAATTGTTACAACAGTATTTTCAGCATTTATTGCTTGATCTAATGATTTTATAACAGTCATAATAAATTCCCCACTACTTATATTCTATATAAATAGTTTATCACTTTTTAAGCATAATGTCCCATCAACTTTTAAGAATTTACCTACTCCTAAAAATTTACCTTCACTATATACTCTAACAAGAGTATCATCATCTTTAAAGTCACCCTTTATAAAGCCTTTTTTATAAACAATTCCTCCATTTAGATATGGCTTAGTTGCAAGTGGGTTTATATGGATACTATTTAAATTCGATAAAACATAATCTATATCATATAAATGTTGATCTAGTTTATCTTCTTTATATAAACTTTCTAATTCTTCTAAAGTAATTGCATTGTCTAAATTAAACTTTCCTGATGATGTTCTAAGTAAAAACGACATGTGACCCCCACATCCTAGTTCTTTACCTATATCATAACATATACTTCTTACATATGTACCTTTAGAACACTTTACATAAAACATTATTTTATTTTCATTTACTGATAATAAATTAAGTTCTTTTATATTAACATCTCTATATTTTAGTGTAATTTCATCAGCTCTTCCCGCTCTAACCAAATCACACATTCTTTTTCCATTTACTTTTAAAGCTGAATACATAGGTGGAAGTTGTTTTATCTCACCTCTTTGAGTATCAAAAGCTTTTTCAATTTTTTCAATACTTAAATCCTTAACATCAAATCTTTCTAAAATTTCACCTGAAGAATCGTAAGTATCTGTATTTATTCCTAAAGTTAGCTCACATATATATGACTTATCTTTATTTAAAATAAGCTCACTTACCTTTGTAGCTTTTCCTATGCATATAGGTAGTACCCCTGATGCATCTGGATCAAGGGTACCTGTGTGACCAACTTTTTTTATATTTAATATTTTTCTAACTTTACCTACAACATCATGAGATGTCATTCCTGTAGGTTTTAGTATATTTACTATTTTGTTCATTCTAATCATCCTTAAATATGTTTTAAAACTTCGTCAATCACCATTTTTTTTGCATTTTCTATTTTATCATTAATAGTACATCCAGAGGCTCTAACATGGCCTCCTCCACCAAATTTTTGAGCAATTAAACTAACATTTACATAATTTTTAGATCTAAAACTTACTTTAACCTCGTTTTCAGATTTCTCTTTTAGTAATATTCCTACTTCTACTCCTTCAATATCCCTAGTATATGATGTAACTCCATCTGCATCATTAAAAGATATATTGTTTCTATTTAGCATATCTAAAGTTAATTTCATACTTGCAACTTTATTATCTATAATTTCTAGCGAGTCTAACGCTTCTCCTAATAATTTATAATAATTATAAGGATTACTTTGATATATTTTTTGAATTATTATATCTTTTCTAGCCCCTTTATTAACTAAATCATATGCCATTAAGTAACTACTTGGATTTGTATTTGAGTAAGAAAAATTACCTGTATCAGTTAAAAGACCTGTATATAAGTATGTTGCTATGTCTTCATCTATTAGCTCTTTACTTATAATTTCTGAAAACTTTTTAAGCAAGTTATATACAAGTTCACAAGTAGATGATTCATTTGGGTTTATATAATTTAAATCGCCAAAATTATCATTACTTGCATGATGGTCTATACATATTAATTTCCCAACAGACTTTTTAATATTTTCATCTAAGCAAATTCTATCGAAATCTCCACAATCTAAAGATATCAAAGTATATTCACTTAAATTTAAATTAACTTGTTCAGACTTAAGTATATTTTGATCTTTAACTAAAAACTCTAAATTTTTCGGAATTGTATCATCAAGTACATATAATACATTTTTGCCTAATTTTTTTAAAGTGCAATACATAGACAATGTAGACCCTAAATTATCTCCATCTGGACTAAAATGAGAGGTAACAATAAAATTGTTACCTTCCCTAATATAATTTATTATATCTATAATATTTTGTTCCATTAATTATTCACCTTGTGAATCATCTGAAAAATCTTTTTTATTATTTTGGCTATCCTCGTTAACCTTCTTTATAAGATTTTCCATGTACATTCCTTTTTCTATAGAATCATCAAGTTTAAATATAATTTCTGGAGTATGTCTAAGTTTTACACGTCTACCTACTTCTTTTCTTATATATCCACAAGCGCTTTTAAGTCCTGCCATACTTGATTCTTTATTTCCACCTAATATACTTACATATACATAAGCATAACTTAAGTCACTAGTTACCTCTACATCTGTAACACTTACCATAGAGTTTATTCTATAGTCTTTTATTCCGCTTATAAGCATTGTACCTATAACTTTTCTTATTTCTTCACCGATTCTTTGTGTTCTGTTATATGATGCCATAATATCGACCTCTTTTACTTACTATTTTAATTTTCTTTCAACTTCTTTAGTTATATAAGCTTCAACTATGTCGCCTTCTTTTATATCATTAAAGTTAGTAAATGTTATACCACATTCATATCCTTGGTTAACTTCTTTTGCATCATCTTTAAATCTCTTTAATGCTGCTATTTCACCTTCATGAATTATTATTCCATCTCTAACTATTCTTACTTTACCATTTCTAAATACTTTTCCACTTAAAACATAACATCCTGCTACTGTTCCAACTCCAGATATCTTAAATGTATTTCTAACTTCAGCTTTTCCTGTATCTTCATCTACATACTCTGGGTCTAACATTCCTGTCATAGCAGCTTGAACATCTTCTATAGCTTTATAGATTATTGTATATGTTCTTATATCTACTTCTTCTTTCTTAGCCATAACTTCAGCTGTAGCTACTGGTCTTACACTAAATCCTATTATTATAGCATTTGATGCTCTAGCTAGCATAACATCTGATTCTGTTATTGCTCCAACACCACAGTGTATAACCCTTACAACAACTTCTTCTGTAGATAATTTTTCTAATGATTGTTTAACAGCTTGAACTGAACCTTGAACGTCAGCTTTTACAACTACATTTAATTCCTTAACATCTGCATCTGACATTTGGTTGAAGAAATCATCAAGACTTACTCTTTGACTTGATTTTAACATTTCTTCTCTTTGTATATCATGTCTTCTTTGTGCTACACTTCTTGCTATTTTCTCACTAGCAACTGCAACAAATTGATCTCCACCTTGTGGAACCTCAGATAAACCTAATATTTCAACAGCTGTAGATGGTCCTGCAGTTTTTACTCTTCTACCTTTATCATTTATCATTGCTCTTACTTTACCACAAGCAGTTCCTGCAACTACAGGATCTCCAACTTTTAAAGTTCCTCCTTGAACTAAAACAGTAGCAACTGGACCTCTACCTTTATCAAGTTGAGCTTCGATTACTGTACCTACTGCTCTCTTATTAGGATTTGCTTTTAATTCTTCCATTTCAGCAACTAATAAAATCATCTCAAGTAATGTATCTATATTAGTTTTTTGTCTAGCTGATACTGGAACTGATATAACATCTCCTCCCCAGTCTTCAACTAATAAACCTTGTTCTGCTAATTCTTGCTTTACTCTATCTACATTAGCATCTGGTTTGTCTATTTTATTTATAGCTACTATTATTGGTACTTCTGCAGCTTTTGCATGGTTTATAGCTTCTATAGTTTGAGGCATTATACCGTCATCTGCAGCAACTACTAATATTGCCATATCTGTTACTTGAGCACCTCTAGCTCTCATAGATGTGAAAGCTTCGTGTCCTGGTGTATCTAAAAATACTATCTTCTCTCCATTTATAACTACCTCAGAAGCCCCTATATGTTGAGTTATTCCACCAGCTTCTTTATTTGTTACACTTGTAGATCTTATTGCATCTAGTAAAGAAGTTTTACCGTGGTCAACATGTCCCATAACTGTAACAACTGGAGGTCTTTTTACTAAGTCCTCTTCTTTATCTTCTTGAATATCTATTAAAGCTTCTATTTCTTCTTCAGAATCTTTATCTACTGAACCTTCAACTAATTCAAATCCATAATCCTTAGCTACTAGTGAAGCTATTTCAAAAGTTATCTCTTGATTTATTGTAGCCATTGTCCCCATTTTCATAAGTTTCATTATTATTTCTGTAGCTGGTTTTTCTAGACTATTTGCTAATTCTTGTACAGTTAAGCTTCCCTCTACTGAAATTTGAGGAAGTCCACTTCCTTTTAATTCTTCGCTTAATATCTCCATAGCTAAATCTGCATCATCTTGACTTAACTCATCATTTTTATCATTTACGTTTATATCTAATTCTCCTAGTTTAACTATAAGTTCTTCACTAGTAATTCCTAAATTTTCTGCTAATTGGTATACTCTTGTTGACACAAGACCACCCCCTATTTTATTTTTATATTTTCAATAAGTTCTAAAATCTTATTGGCAAAACTCGTGTCTTTAATTCCAACAACTGCCCTCGGTGCCTTTCCAATAGCTAACCCTAATTGTAGTTTAGTTGAATATGTAACACAGTTTATATTTCTAAAAGATGTTTTATCTTTAAATAATTTTTGTGTATTGTTAGAAGCATCTTCTGCTACTATAACTAACTTTACTTTATTTTTTTTTATGTCAAGCATAGTAGAATCATCACCAGATACTAACTTGCCAGCACGTTGTGCAAGCCCTATAAAAGAATAAATTTTTTCTTCGTTATTATTCATTATCCGCAATCTCCTTAGCTAATGATTCATACACTTCATCTGGGATTTCAACTTTAAAAGCTCTATTTAGTGCCTTGCTTTTTATAGCTTTTTCTAGACATTCGCCACATTTACAAATGTATGCACCTCTACCATTTGCTTTTCCTGTTTTATCTAAAAATATTTGTCCTTCTTTGTTTTTTACAATTCTTACTAATTCTTTTTTATTATCTCTGTCTTGACAAGCTATACACTTTCTTTGAGGAACCTTTTTAACCTTTTGCAAATGTATCACTCCTTATTTCTAAGCATCTAATTCATCATTATTTTCTGCTTCTTTAGCTGCTTGAGTTTCGCTTTTTATGTCTATTTTCCAGTTAGTCAACTTAGCTGCAAGTCTAGCATTTTGACCTTCTTTACCTATCGCAAGTGATAATTGGTAATCTGGAACTACAACTAATGCACTCTTTTCTTCTTCATTAACATCAACAGATAAAACTTTTGATGGACTTAAAGCTGCAGATATAAACTCTACTGGATTTTCACTATATTTAATTATATCTATTTTTTCATCACCTAATTCATCAACAATATTTTTAACTCTTGATCCCTTAGGTCCAACGCATGCTCCGATTGGATCTATATTTTCATCTACTGAACTTACTGCCATTTTAGTTCTAGATCCTGCTTCTCTTGCAATACTTTTAACTTGAACAGTTCCTTCAAATATTTCTGGAACTTCCATCTCAAATAATCTCTTAACTAAACCTGGATGACTTCTAGATACTACTATTTGAGGTCCTTTATTAGTTTTCTTCACTTCTAATATATAAACCTTTATTTTTTGACCTGCTTGATAATGCTCTCCTGGTATTTGTTCTGCTTGAGTCATTATAGCTTCAATTCTTCCAAGGTTTACATGAACTATATTCTTGTTAACTCTTGCAACCTCTCCTGTAACTATTTCATCTTGTTTGTCTATAAAATCATTGTAAACTATATCTCTTTCAGCTTCTCTTATTCTTTGAACAACTACTTGTTTTGCAGTTTGAGCTGCTATTCTTCCAAATTCTGTAGTTGTTATTTCATTTTCTATTATATCACCTATTTCATAGTTTGGGCTTATTTGTCTAGCTTCATCTATTTCTATTTCTAAGAAAGTATCGTATATATCTTCTGAATCAACAACAACTCTTTGAGAGAATACTTTTACATCTCCCTTCTCTCTGTCAAAAGATACTCTAACATTTTGAGCTGATCCAAAGTTCTTTTTATAAGCTGTTAATAATGCTTGTTCTATAGTATCTATTAATATCTCTTTGTCTATACCTCTATCTTTTTCTAATTCATCTAATGCTTCTATAAACTCGTAGTTCATTTTTTATCCTCCTATTGATATTAAGTTTTAATTAGAATTTTATAGCAAGTCTTATAAGTGCTATATCTTTTTTATCAAGTTCCATTTCTTCACCTTCAAGAATTAACTTAACTGTTTTATTTTCAGTTAGTCCAACTAATTCAGCTTCAAAATGTTTTAATCCATTTATAGCTTTATATAACTTAACTTCTACATCTCTTCCAGCATATCTTAAAAAGTCTTTTTCCTTTTTAAGAGGTCTATCAAGACCTGGTGATGAAACTTCTAAGAAGTAGTTTTCTTTTATTGGGTCTTTTTCATCTAATATTGGGTTTATAGCTCTAGTTATAACTTCACAGTCATTTAAAGAAACTCCCCCATCTTTATCTATAAATATTCTTAAATAATATTCGCCTGCTTCTTTAACATATTCAACATCAACAAGTTCTATGTTGTGTTCATCAGTTATTGGAAGTACTAATTCTTCTATTAATGCTTCTGTACTTTTTTTCATTTGACCTACCTCCTATTCAATTGTTATTTTTATAGTTAAATACTATAAATAAAAGAGTGAGAACTTTCCTTCTCACTCTTAGCTTTTGCAATTTATACTATTTTATATACTATAATAACATACATTGTTTTTATTTGCAAATTTTATAAGATTCTTCAATGATTTATACCTTTTAATTTTTTAAAACCTTATTATCAATAAACTTATATATTCTATCAAAATACTCTTTTCCTAATTCATCATAAGCTTTAACA
>F157b_European_Toad__coassemble_69_pt1 | contig 11078 bp, 11 predicted proteins | sample F157b_European_Toad__metabat2_low_PE_001 | metagenome-assembled genome bin F157b_European_Toad
GTTGTAAAATTAACCAACTGTATGTTATGATTTAATCATAATAGCGTATATTTTTTTTTTTTTTTGCTATTTTTAATTTGCATATTTATTAAATAGACTAATACTTAATTATTAAATGAATAATTATTATAATAGCTAAAGTTATAATTTAACTTTGCTAAAATAAGGAGGATTTAATATGAAAATATTAATGTACAGTACACGTAAACATGAATTACCAGCTGTAGAAAAATGGGTTAAAGAAAATGGAAATAACATTCAAGTTGATACAATTAGCGAAGATCTATCATGTGAAACAGTTGAGAAAGCTAAAGGATATGACGGAATATCCATTCAACAAACAAATAAAATTGACGATGAAATAATATATAAAAAATTAAATGAATACAATATAAAGCAAATAGCTTCTAGAGCTGCAGGATTTGATATGATTAATTTAGATCTTGCCACTAAACATAATTTAATAGTTACTAATGTTCCTGCTTATTCACCAAATTCTGTTGCTGAACTTGCAGTAACTCAAACTATGAACTTATTAAGAAATATGCCTCTTATAAATAGAAATGTTAAAACTGGAGATTTTAGATGGTCTGCTAATTTAATAGCTAAAGAAATAAGATTTACTACAGTAGGTATAATTGGTACTGGTAAAATAGGAGCTACTGCAGCTAAATTATTTAAAGGATTAGGTGCTAATGTTATTGCTTATGATGCATTCCCTAACGAAAACTTAAAGGATATATTAACTTATAAAGATTCTTTAGAAGATTTAATGAAAGAAGCTGATGTCATTTCTATACATACACCACTTAACGAGCATACAAAACATATGATAAATAAAGATAATCTTAAATTAATGAAAAAAGATGCTTATTTAGTTAATACTGGTAGAGGTGGAGTTGTAAATACTCAAGATTTAATAGAAGCTTTAGAAAATAAAACTATTAGCGGAGCTGCTTTAGATACATTTGAAACTGAAGGTACTTTCTTAAATAAGGTAATACCTCATTATGACCTTCCAGATGAACAAATACAAAAATTATTAAAAATGGAAAATGTGATATTCACTCATCATATAGGGTACTTTACTACAACTGCTGTTGAAAATTTAGTAGGTACTGCACTAGATTCTGTAAAAGAAGTTTTAACTACTGGAGATAGTGTTAATAATGTTTTAAAACTTAAAATTCATTAATAAATAAGGCTACCTTTGATTTAAGGTAGCCTTATTTATTAATTACGTGATAACAATGCCACACATTCAACATGCCTTGAGTGCTGAGTGTAGACAAATTAATTAAAATATTGATGTAGTATTATTTACCTAAAATCTTTTCTTGTGCAAATACCTTAACTTTATTTATATCATTTGTCTTTACCTTAATAGGTATAGAGTCCCATACTACTTTTTTGTATGGTGATAGCGAATTATCATCTATCCTAGAATCCAATATAGTAACTACCCCTTTATCTGTTGCAGTTCTTATCAATCTTCCTACACCTTGTTTTAGCTTTATTATCATTTCAGGTACTTGAACTTCCATTAAAGGATTTTCAGAAAGGCTTGACTTAAAGTCAATTATTGGGTCTGGTACAGGAAATGGTAATCTAAATATTATTAGACTCGATAAAGTTGTTCCTTCTATACTCAATCCTTCCCAATATGAACCTGTTCCTAATAAAACAGCTCCTTCATCTTGCTTGAACTCTTCTATAATCGAGTCTTGGGTCATACCTTCTTGTTGCACTATAACTTTATAACCTATTTTTCTACTTTCTAGCTTCTCATAGACATCCATCATATCACTCTTAGCTGTGAATAATATCATTGTTTTACCTTCTGTAATACTAATTAACGTTTCTATGACATCTATGCTCTTTTCAATATATTTAGTTCTATCTTTTGTTGGGTGAGGCATATCATTTCTATAATAAACTAATGCATTATTATCATAATCATATGGAGATTCTTTTGGTGTAGATAATAAACCACCTTTATTAATAGGGTATCCTATTGTACTAGCTATATATTTATATCTTTCTTCATCTTCACCTGATTTACAGTTAGTTAGTGTTGCAGACGTCAATATTGTTCTAAAATCATACGAATCAAAAAATAAACTTTTAATCTCCTGTTCCATTCTTTTAGGGCAGTTAATTATCTTAATACTATCAATATTTTTTCTGCTATTTAACAGTTCTACCCAAAATATATAATTACTATTCGTATTTATCAGATTTCTAAATAACATTAATATTTTGTCCAGATTTTCTATTATATTATCTTGAATATCACCACTTTTTTCAGAGTTAATTAACTGGACTTTAGTGTTTAAACTTGATATCATGTTGATTGCTTCATTTATATATGAGGCTATATTATCTATGTTTAAGTAATATCTCTCTATATCACTACATTTTTCTACTTTTAAGTCTTGTTCCTTAACTTGATTTATTATACCCGTATAAATATTTTTGATTAAGCTATATACTTTATCCTCATAACTATATTCTACTTGAAATTTGTTTGTATATTTTATGGCATCCCTTATATATGATGATATTTCACTATATGTATAAGTCTCTTTCAACGAGTTTCTTACCTTTTCTTCCAGGTTATGTGCTTCATCTACTACTATAAGTTTACACTCTTTAGATAAAATTTCTCTTCTATAATTAAATTTATTTTGTAAATCTATTGCTAATAAATCATGATTGCACAATATAATTCCATTAGTATATTTCATTTTTTCTCTTAATTTTGCATAGTAACAACTATGATACATATTACAATTCTTAAATTCACACTTTTTAATATTTATTCTATTCCAAATTGAATCTCTCACTGTCTTTGGTAATTGCTTTCTATCACCAACAGTCTCATCATTTATCCATTCCTTCAGCCATAAGTCACTATTATGTTTTGAGTCCAGATACTGAGTTGCTCTTTTAGGACATTTAAAATGCGTCATACCTTTTGAAAGAACCACCTCTGGGTATAAATTTAACATTTCACTTATGGATTTAATATCATTTATTAATTGCTCTTGAAGCAAAATACTTGATGTTGAAATAATTACTGGACGACCTGTAAGATTATTATAGTATATTAATGGAACTAGATATGCATATGATTTTCCTATTCCTACCCCAGCTTCAATAATTATATGCTCTTCATTTTTAATTGCATCACATATATCTAATGCCATATCTTCTTGACCTTCTCTAGATTCATATCCCCTTGCTGGTATTTCTTCCATAAAAAAATCCCATACCTTAGATGTTATCTTTTCTGAAGTATAATTCCAAATAGATTTATTTAATTTGTAATCCTCTCTAAATATACTTATCATTCTACCTCCAATATAAATACTTTTGTTTGGTATATTATAACATAATTATCCAAATATTGTTTTTGTAGTATATATTACTACTTAAATATTAGAAGATAACCCATCCATGAAATACTATAGAATCAAAAAACTATAGTAGTAATTATTAATTACTACTATAGTTTTTTATGATTATTATCTATTATTAAAAATTGTAACTCTATTTATTTTTTATTTCCCAGCATAAACTTGTTAATATAAAATATAAGCATAAAACTATGTTTGCTATATTCCTATTAAATTTATCTATTTGGATAAGACCATGAGCAATATCATTTCTTAAATTATACCCTAGATTTTCTACCATTACATATTTAATAAGATACAATACATCTGAATCTATATTTTCTTTAACAAAATCATTTTCTAAGAACTCATTAAATGTTTGTTCATGTTGTACTGCTGATTTTTTTATAGAAGTTGTAGGGTATCCTCCCCAAGCAAAAAACTCTCTAAAGCAATTTTCAAACCTAGGAACTAATATATGTAAAGCCGATATAAAGTCTTCATTAAAATATCTTTCAATACCTACTTTTATTATTTCTGCATCCGTGTCACTCATACACTCCCAACCTGTTATCCTATCTATTACCATATCAGAGTTAAGACCTTGTGCTTCAAGTTTAATCCAAATTCTATCATACATAATAGAAAACATAAGTTGTAACCAGTAATTATACTCTTCACATAAAAAATATTTTTCTCTTTCTGATTCATTATTTGCATCAAATATCTTTCTATCATTTGATATTTTGCTGATTCCTATAAGGTTAATAATTGAGTTTGATTGTCTTTCATTCGCAGAGTTAACTAAGTCAGATTTTTTAGGTATAAATCTAAGAACTCCAACCTTACTAAATAGCTCAAATGAGTCATCTATATTGTCAAGTATAAATCTTTCAGACTCAGCTTCTATAATTTCAGGGTTTGGTATATCTAAATTATATGTTTGCTCTATAACTTCATCTTTCCCTAATCTATATGCCTCTTTTATTTTCACCTTTAAATCGTATACTTTATCTCTTGCTCCTATTCTTATATAATGGGCAACTGCAAGTTCTAAAAAGCTAGCCTTTGTATGATATGATTTTTCTACTGCTCCTCCTTGGTATTCCGCTTCATTCTCATATGCTTTACCAATATCTAATAGTAATTCATTTATTTTAATATCATTGATATTTTCTTTTTTTATCCAATTAATTAATTCCCAGGAGAATGCTTGATTCAAGTTCATATTTTTTTGTTGGTAGTAATATCTTCTGCTTATTTCTAAAGTATAAATAATATAATCAATAGTTTTTTGACTAATTCTTTTATCTTTTTTGTTGTAGCACATACATCTAAGAAGCTGTGATATTTCTAATATCCATCTATAGTTTTGTACTTCTACAAGTAAAGATACTTTTTCTTTTATATGATTCTCTAATTTCTCTATATTCTCTTTCATTCCAAATGAAACTGATATGTCAACTGCCCTAGATAGTCTAGATATGTATTTCAAACATTCTCCCGCATCATTATAGTCCTCTATTTTATTATTTTCTATTAATAGTTTAACTAATTCACACGCATATTTATATTTTTTTGAGCTATCTCCATAATCGACCAGATAATCTAGGTACCTTATCTTCATATTAAGATTATTCTCTTCATCTAAACAAGCATCATAAAAATCTTTTCTTTCGTGCTCAAATTTTTCTATATCTGGATACTTATATCCATCTGTGTATTCAATATATGAACCTAGCCTATTTGATTTGCTATCTTCTAGATGCATTGTATTTTCACAGCAACGTAGTATTTCATAGTCCCAAATAAAATATTTTCTTAATTGGTCATCTTTATCAAGGCTATCTATTTTGTTTGAATAAGTTCTCATTATATCGTCTATTGTAGAGTCCTCTTTAATTTCCGCTAAAGTTTTTTTCTCATCTAGAAACTTCCCAATCATCTCCATACCCCCATTAAATCTTTATTATTAAGCAATATAATCATTGAATGATTTCTACATACCAAACATCTTATATCCTTCTATAACTACAGTTGTATTTTTTTCATCTAGTATATAATTTAATATTCTTGCCATATTAAAGTCTTCTTGACTTTCAGTGAAATCTTCATCTATAAAACCTGTATATAAATTCATTGCTATTCTTATTAAGGTTTTTTCAGAAGTAGATGCTTTTTTAAAACTCTTTAGTATCATCTCTCTATTTAAATTATTATCTAATAATAAATCTGTATTATAAAGTATTTCCATAGATGAAAGAATGTAATATGCAGAACAAATATATTTATCATTTTCATTTATTTTTCTAATTCCATTACTATAACATGTATTTTTTCTTAAAGCAATACTTTTTGTTAATTTCATAACATACATATGACACATACTTTTGCAAAGTTCAACTTTACTTTTTATGCAAAAAAAGTGGGAGTATAACGCCTCTCCCTTTTCATTCATAATGTATTCAATTTACGGATTATTTTATCATTAAATCCTATGTAGAATTAATAATACAAGTATTCAATATATCTGATTTATTTCTCTATCTTTTATTCCTACATATTCCGATTTTCTTTTGATGTATAGTTTATTATCATATCTCCAATGATTATTTCTGATACTCCTGCTTTAAGTATTTTAGGAGTTAATCCTATTTTTATAGATTTATTAAATACATCTTTACTAACACCTATTTCAGTAAATGCTTCTTTCTTGCATCCAAAAGGTATATACTTTCCATTTAGTTTGACTGTAACCTTTACTGCCCTTGAGTTACCTGCTCCACTTCTTAATTTCCCCATTTTTTCTCTATATTCATTATTCTCCCACCTAGCTTTTCTTTCTGCAACTTGAGCATTCCTGTACTCTTCATTTTCCCATACCAGTTTTCTTTTTTCACATTGAAATTTTCTATACTCTTCGTCTTCCCATCGCAATTTACTTTTCTCACCTTGTTCTTTTCTTCTTTCTTCATCACTCCAATAAACTTTCATTTGTTCACTAAACCTATTTCTAGATTCTTCACTTCCTGCTAAGGTTTTTGACATATTACACATCTTATCTCTATATTCTTCATCTTCCCATCTAGCTTTAACAGCTTTGGTAACAGATGCTCTATACTCTTCATCTTCCCATCTTTCTTTTATCAAGTTACTCATATGTTCTCTATACTCTTCGTCTTCCCATTTAATTTTAATTTTATTCGAGTGATTCTCTTTATGCTCATCAGTCCAAACTTCGCTCATTTTTTGTTTAGTCTCTTCAGATAATCTACCTCTTGAGCCACCACCACGCTTATTATAACCAAATTTTAGGTTCATACTCTTGTATACTGATATATATATCTTCTAGCTCATCTAACTCTTCTTGTGAATATGCTACATCTAGCACTGGATTTACTTCAAAGTTTTCGATTCCATACTTATTCATAGAATTTTTCAAATGTTCATTATGAGTATTTAAAATATTATTGTTATATCTATTAATAAACGCATTCTCTGTGCCCTCATCTACTAATGTAGATACTCCAATATATACTTTTCTATTTATTATATTAGTAATTTTATAAACTACTCCATAAACTTCCTCATTTTCCATTCCATATTTCTTAACTTCATTCATTATGTCTGTCTCCTCTAATCACTCTTAATACATACGCGTATTTTTAAATAATTTTATTCTATACTTCATTTGGTATAGAGCCTATGCAAGTACAATTATTATAACAAAAGTGAATCCATATTTTAAAATCATAAACTCTATATACATAATTTCTAAGTATCTATTAAATATTTATGCTCATAGCCTCTTAGTTTATAAAATATTAAATTTTCATATATTTAATATTTTATTTATTATCTACTTATTTTTTCTTAATGCGATAAACTCATATAAATTTTCTTTAGTGCAATTTTTAGTACCATATAATTTATGTAAACTACCATCATAATTAACATCATGGCATTCACTACATAAAGTTATTCCATTTGAAACTTCATACCTTAAATCTATATATTTAGCAAAGTTATTAATATGATGAGCTCTTAACGTTCCCCCTACTTGATTACAAGCTTGGCAGGTGTAATTATCTCTTTTAAATACATTGTCTACCCACTTTTTATACTTTTTACTATGTCTTTCGATATTATTTTCAGAACTTACTCCACCTTTCCATGCTGGATTATTACTTCCACGACTCATTTCACCTCTATACTCATACGCACAATACTTACATCCTTGATTTTTAGAATAAAAATGATTTCAGGAAATATACTGTATTCCTTCATACATATGCTTATTACATATATATTCTAGTTTAATATTTGTAACGGCTTCTCCATTAAGGCTTTTAGTTACTAATTTATATCCTCTTCTATCAAATTCTTCTTTTATAAATTCATATGTTATATTTCTTGCATTTATTGATATTTTAGACCTTCTAATTTTTGAGCAACTATCACAGCAATCCTTTAGATAATATTTTTGATATGATGTATAATGACTATGATATTTTCTTTCAAATGTATTTTTATTACAATAATCACATAATACTTCCACCATTACACTTGAACCTTTAGTTAAATGTTTCGCATCTATTAATATCTCATCATTAATTTTACCTGAATACCCTAAACTTCTTAATCTATTTATATTTCTGGGGTTAAGTTTTATTTTTACTTTTTGTGGTATTAGCATTAAAATACCTCCTTCATAGAGCTTCTATAACTTTCTTATTAATTATAACACTAATTATATTCATGATACATTTGACGCTTTTTACTTTTGAATATATTAAAAGTCTATTTGATACATCAGCTTCAAATAGACTTTTAATCATCATAGTTCTTTCTAATTAAAGAATTTTATTATTTAAATATTTTTTATACATATTAATATGGTTTAATGAAATTCTTATATCATCTATATCTATTCCTAGGTCTAAAAACAAATTTCTTCCATCTACTTTTAACGTGCTTAACTTCTCTCTTATGTAATTGTACTCATCATGGTTTTGTTTTTTATTTAATATAGATTTCATATTTTCTTTAGCTACCTCATCCCAGGCTATAACTTTAAATCTAAACTCAATGTTCGATGTCTTAAATATATCTTTAATAACACAACAAGACATAGCTATATCTTCTATAATCTTATTTGCACTTTGATTATTATTAATATCTAAAATTATAATCTCCACTATTTTTGTATCACTCATGTTTATAATAGTTTGTATGTATATATTTGAGTTAATCATTGTATCTATAGTAGAATTTTCTATTCTTCTATCTAGCTTCCGACTGTTTTGACTTATGATAGCTCCATATAATTTATCCTTCATTTCTTTCGATGACTTCTCATTCTTCTTACTACATCTTCCTGATTCTAGGTTTTTCAGCATTTTATCTCTATTACTAATAGCTCTCATATATGATTCTTGCTTGTAATAGTCTAATTCATATTTACTAATAAGTAGACTATGATATACAGTTCCCTCATTTCTCTTATATATAAAATTATTATTTGTATTATATATTAAATCTAAGAAGTTATCCCAGTAATATATATTATATCCATCTATAATCTTTAAAAGCCTATCTGTTTTGAATACACTTAGAATAGCTCTTTTATCTATATTTTTAGGCAAAGATGATACTTCATTACTAGAATCTTTATTCAATAAGAATCTTATACCAAATTTTCTTAATACTATTAATTTGTTCTTACTATAAAGAAAAGGTTGTTTTTTTATTATCTCATAATGCTCTAGTTCAGCTAGAACTTTTCTTGTTTGATAATCGCTTAATGATATATTTAACTTTCTACATATTTCATAAAATTGTTTTTGTAACATAACATTATTTCCAATCAAATATATAACATCTAAATATACACGATATTTTCTGCATATTTCCATTTTTTCTTCACTTTTAATAATATATACCACCTCCAATTCAGATTAGTTTTTAAGTATCCCTGAGTCTATAATTTAGCATTCTATAAATATTGCTTCTATTTTTAATAATTTTAGAAATTGTTCTTTCCTGTATAAATCTATTTCTCTATAGGAAGATGAAACAATCTCTATACCAAACATTGTTCCTGTTTCACGGTCAACAATAATTGCATCTACTGCTGACACATTTCCATTCCTATTATTTAAATCATTTTGTATAGGTTTAATTTCCAATAAATCTTTAGCTTCATTTTCTGTTTTCCACTCATATTTTTTAAAATTAATATTTAAATATATTTCCTGAAGCTTACTACAATACCTAATAGACCTATAGGTGTAGCTTCTTTTTAACCCATATCTCTTATATATAAGTTTTTTAGCTTTAGCTGTTAACTTATATCCAGCCGTTCTATTCTCATAAACTTTTTCTATTAAGCCTCTATCTTCGTATGATTTTAATTTATAGTTAGATATGTTCATCAATTCTAGCCCATATTCAGTTATAACTCCACAACAATACAGCATCATCAAGAAGCTTTTATCTTTATTATTAATATCAGTAATCACCCCCTTGCAATTCTCTTATAAATTAATCAGGAAGGATGCTAATTATATATACATTCCTTCCTGCTCTTTTTATCTTCTACTTGAAGATACATAATTATATTTAAATTTAGACAAAAATATAATTTAAATGTCATTTTTCTTTAAATTTATATTTCAAATGGATTTTTTATATACGAATACCCTTTTCCATCTAAGCTCTTCTTATTTTTAGGTATTAAGATAGGGTTAATATTAAGCTCTTCTAAAATTTTTATAGCCTTTTTAAATTTATATTCAGTATATTTATCTTCATGATTTCTTACTCCAGCTATACTATGATTAGATACATCTACTAAAAATTCTCTAATAAAAAGTTTATCTTTTTCTTTTATATCGCTTTGCTTTATTATTTTATCTGCCTTATATAGATTATAGTAATCTCCTTTATATACTATTTTTCTTATATTTTTAACCATATATTCTCTCTGTAATGATTCACTAAAGTAGCTTTTTAAGTTTTTACATATGCCATATTTCCTTTTATTATAGTTTAAGTGTTTATTCAACAATTTAACTTCAAATCGTAATACTCCCTTTTCATAATCTTCTATTTCTTCACCCTTATCCTCTCTTTCTTGGTCTTTATCATAAATAATCACCTGCATACTTTTTGAGTCATAGGTGATACTCGTTTCATATTTATCTTTATTCTTCATAATCTTAAACCCATATTTATGTATCATCTTTTTATATATGTGTATTAGCATAAACTTTTCAGATTCAGAATTTATTTTTTTATCAAATCTATAATCTATCCTGATTAAAGTTAAGTCTATGCTATATCCTACTATAGATGTTATAAAATCATCTATCTTTTGTTGCACTACATAATAATCTTCTTCATAGATATCCCCTCTATTAAGTATCTTAGTAATATCTGCAATTATATTAATTGAATAATATAACTTTCTATTTACTCCTGATATAGTAAAACCTTTGTTGTTGCTTGATTCTTTGAGTACTTCTTCTATGTTTTTATTAAATCTTATTTCTATTTCTCTCTTTTCATCAAAAGATAAGTTTGTATAAAATTGAACTGTATGTATCATAATATCTCCTTCTAATATTTGGAGGGAAATTAAAATTATTGAATATATCTATATTTAATAGCTATTTTACC